>Ga0256405_10000804_pt1 | contig 96654 bp, 87 predicted proteins | sample RumenRJG_02DNA_FD_189096 | JGI IMG/M metagenome (GOLD analysis project Ga0256405, IMG submission 189096) | Bovine rumen microbial communities from Lethbridge, Alberta, Canada - RJG_02 | ecosystem: Host-associated > Mammals > Digestive system > Stomach > Rumen | place: Canada: Alberta...
CAAGCGCGACACCACCGAGAACGAAGCCGGCGGACGCGCATGCAGTGCAGACAACGGGGATGCCCTTCGCACCGTCGTGTATAGCCTTGAGGATGCCAACGGGCCCCATACGGCGCTTGGGGTTGGGAAGCGAGACGAGCCACGCAAGCACGATGCCCCAGGCTGCCGATTTCTGTGCCGTGAAGCCGACAAGAAGGAGGACGATGAGCAGGATGATCGGCGACATCATGTAAATACGCTTAAGGACGTAAGACTTCTTAGGAAGCTCATCCTCGTTGAGTCCCTTAAGTCCGTCACGCTTTGCCGTAAGATGGATCATGACGAGCACAGCGGCATAGTAGAGCAGAGCGGGAAGAAGTGCGGCGATAACGACCTTGCTGAACTGTACGTTCAGGAACGAGGCCATGACGAACGCCCCGGCTCCCATGACGGGAGGCATGATCTGACCGCCGGAACTGGCGACCGCTTCGACCGCGCCCGCAAAATAGGGCTTGTAGCCGATGCGCTTCATCAGCGGGATCGTAAACGTTCCGGTGCCGTACACGTTGGCAACAGCCGAGCCCGAGATCGAGCCGAAAAGGCAAGAGCTGACGACGGCAATCTTGGCGGGACCGCCGGCCTGCGTACCGGTGAAGGCCTGAGCGAACTCCATGAAATATTCGCCGACGCCGCTGTTTTCGAGGAATCCGCCGAAGATCAGGAAGATCATGACGATCGTCGCGGAAACACCAAGCGATGATGAGTAAATACCCTCATCAAGCAGGTACATCTCCTCAACGAGCTGCTTGTAGGCTTCTTTAAAGCACAGCCAGACGTTCTCCGAGATCGAAGCGAGTCCGTTCTGGGTGGCGATATCGGTCATCTGGTAGTACATGCAGTAGCCCATGAACGCCAAAGAGACGAGGATGATGGGGAAACCGACAGCGCGGCGCGTGGCCTCGATCAGAGTGAGGATGATGATCGTTCCGAGCACAAGCTGGATCATGGTTACCTCGTCAACGCCTGCCATGCGCTCGACGATTTCATTGTAATTGAACATGATATAGAAGCCGGGGACCGTCGAAATGATCGCCAGGAGCCAGTCGTACCAGGCCACGGAGGTCTTCGGGCTGCCGTCTTTGCTCTCAAACATCGGATACACGACGTAGACCATGGGCAGGACCCACGTCAAATGGATCGCGCGCTGTAAATACGCTTCGAACGCGCCGAAAATAGCGGTGTAAAGATGGAAAATCCCCATCAGGAGCACATAAAGCCACAGTGCCTTGGAGACAACTCCATCGAGTTTTCTTTTTGTCATATTGAGATCAGCCTCTCAGTTCGGAAGTTGAAGAGCCGCAGAGCGGCAAAAGAATTAACAGAGAAGGCAGGCCGTGAGCCTGCCTTCTGTTGTTTAGAACCTGATTGTGACGTAACGATGCAGGCTACTTAGCCGCAACGACATCCTTCCAGTACATTACAGCACCGGGATGGCAGTCAAGGCCCTTCTCGGGAACAGCAGTCTTGGGGTCGAGCTCGGCGATGTCCTTCACGCCCTTGGCCAGCATCTCGACATTGGTGTACATTGACTTGCAGAGGTCATAGACAACCTTGTCGTCAAGATCGCCGCGGACAACGATGCAGGTGTAGTCGCCAACGACTTTGACAGGTTCAGCACCGGCGGGTACCGACTTGTAGATGCCGGGGTCGACATTGAACGTCACAGTGCCAATAGCCTCGCCGACCTTATCAAGGGTGGCCTGCTCCATGCCGAGGATGACGACGTCGGTCGTGCTCTCGATCTGCATAACGATCGCGGCGACCTTGCCGACGGAGAAGGCGAAGACGTCAAGGTGGTTGTCGGCGATCAGGTCAGCGCCGCCGGAGTAGGAAGCATATTCAACGCTGCCGCCCCACTCTTTGAACGCCTTGCGGTAGTCGATGCCGAAGCCGGCCTCGAAGATGTTCTTGACGACGAACTCAGAGCCGGTGCCGGTCTTCAGAGTCGCGAAGCGGAAGCCGAGCTTCTTGTTGATAAGGTCGTCGACCGTCTTGACACCGTTCTTCTCAGCAAAATCCTTGCGGGCGATGAAGTAGGTGTACTGCGTGTAGAGGTTGGCAAGCAGCTTGGCGTTTTTGACTTCCTTCTTGAACGTGCCAAGGTCGGAGCCCTTCTGGGCCACGGCGACCATCGACGTGTTGGAGAAGCCAAGGTCGCACTTTCTCACGTTGGCGTTGATGATGTTGCCGACAGCGCCGCCGGTGACGCTGGTGGTGGGCATGATCTCCTTGCTCCACAGGTCGGCAAGTTCACCACCGAGAGCGAACCAGTTGCCGCCGGGAGGGCCCGCCATAAACTTGAGCTGCGAAGGCGTGTCAGCCAGCGCAGTTCCAGCGATGACTGTGGACATTACAACACAGAGCGCCAGAAACTTTTTCATTTGTACATTCCTCCTGAAAAAATATTAGCTGACAGGGCATTTTCAGACGCAACCGTCCCCTTAAATGAATCAGGGAACGTCGAGAGAATTCAGCCCTTTCAACTTTGACAAGTATACTAGTTTTCTCTTGCCTATGTCAAGGAGTGATAATTTATTCGAAAAAATTAAATGTTTTTCGAACAGTACCATTGGACAAAATATCATGTATAATTTGTGAGCCAGACGCCTTCAGCGTCTGCTGCTGGATAGAACGTTAAATGGAGAAAAGATCATGTTGCGTGGAATTGTGTTTGACTTTGACCTGACGCTTGTAGACAGCGCTGTCGGGATATGCGGCAATCTCAACGCGCTGGCGGAGGAAAAAGGACTTCGGCCGCTGGAGATTGATGAAGTTCGCCCTACGATCGGATGGGCGCTTGTCGACGCCATGCGATCGTTCTGGGGCGATGGTCCAGCTGAATCGGAGTGGCTGCCGCGCTACCGCAGCCTTTTTGTCGAGAGGAACTACGCCGGCGTGAGGCCTTTTACAGAAACCATAGCGGCGCTGGAGCACTTTCAGCGAACGAATGTTCCCATGGCGATCGCTACCAACCGTCTCGCGCCCGAAGGGATCGTTCGCGCCGCAGGGCTCGAATCATATTTTCCTGTCATTGTCGGCATCGAGAACATGAGAGCGAAGCCTGACCCTGCGATCGTGCTTGAGGCTCTGCGACAGCTTGGACTGTCAGCCGAAGAAGGCATCTACGTCGGAGACACCGAGATTGACATGCGCACAGCACTGAATGCCGGCATGACTGCCATCGGCGTGACAACGGGGAATCATGATGCCGCTGCTCTGAAAAGCAGCGGCGCTGAATTTGTTATTTCATCATTGAGACAATTGCCTGACCTGTGGGAGGATCTACATGGAAAAGAATAATACACTTTTGAATCCGCTGTTACGCTGGATGGCCGAAGGGCCAATCGAATGGAAACGCTGGAACACGGAGACTCTGAAACGCGCCGGTGAGCTTGACCGGCCTCTTTGCGTCTGCGTCGTCAGCAGCACAAGCCGCTGGAGCTACGCGATGAAAGAGAATTTCGACGAGCCTGAGATCGTCAAAATGCTCAACAACGACTTCATCCCCGTGCTTTGCGATACATCCGCCGCGCCGCACCTGACGCTTGCGGCAAAAGCGATGGCTCAGATCATGCTCGGTCATGCCGGCTGGCCGCTGTTTCTTTTCATGACACCGCAGCGCGAGCCGATCTTTGCGTCGTCGTACATGCCCAAACAAAGCGCTGATTCGCGCGTTCCCGGGCTGCTGGACGTGCTGAGACGCATCAAATGGCTCTGGCTGATGAAACGCCCTCAGATCAACGAAGCGGCAAAGAGTTATGCGGTGCAGATGAAGGAGGCTCTATCGCCCTACACTGCGCCAGTACAGAGCAATCTGGCCTCACGAGCAAGCAGTCAGCTTATGGAAGAAGCAGACCGCTCTTATGGCGGTTGGGGAGAGGCTCCGAAGTTCCCTCAGGCGCCAAAGCTCCTTTTGTCTGCGTGGCTGTGCCGCACCATGCCAGACGGAGAAAAGGAGCTCCCTTTCCTGCGACGGACCGTTGCTGCTATCTGCTGCGGAGGGTTGTATGACCACTTGGGCGGAGGCTTTCATGATTACTGCCGCGATCGTGAGTGGCTCCAGCCATATCTCGGCAAGCACGCAGGCCAGAACACGGCACTGCTTGCAGCGCTGCTCGAATGCTGGCGTGTTCTGAAGGATGACGGACTGCTGAATATCATTGAAAGCAGCATTGCCTGGATGCTCAAAACTTTAGATAACGGCGAAGGGCTCTTCTTATCCGGTGAAGATCTTTCGCGCTCTGCTGATGTTGATGCTTACTACCTCTGGAAAAAAGATGATGCTGATGCCGTTCTCAAGTCAGACAGCGCGTTGCTCGGCATGTCGCAGGAGGGGAATTATCCGGATCCGCTCACGCGCAAGCCTACAGGAATGAATCTGCCATTCTGGGGAGGCTCCGCAGACGCACACTCCAGTCTCGGCGAAGCCGAAGAGCGGCTGAGAGCAGCGCAGAATGCCCGACCTCTGCCCCCGCTTGAAAACAAGGTACTGCTGCGTGACAACGCCTGCCTGGCTGCGGTTCTGGCACGGGGGGCCAGACTGGCAGAACGTCCGGAATGGCTTACTGCCAGTGAGAAGATCATGACGCAGATCGAAAAACGGATGATCCTTGACGGCTCTCTCGTCAACGCACTCTACGACAGCCAGCCGGAGGGGAGTGCGACGCTCGACGATCTGAGCGTCCTAGTATGGGCTTATATCGAGCTTCACAGAAGTACTGGCAGGCAACATTACCTCGACTCTGCCGTATCCTGGGGAAAGAAATGCGACGAGCTTTTCGGCAGCGACGGTGCCATGCAGCTGACGGCGACCTCAGACCATGAACTGCTCCCCGCCTGGGACGCAGGGGATGATTATATGTTTTCCGGCGCAGCAGTCATGCTGAACAATCTGGTTTCACTCTTCTCACTGAGCACAGATGCGTTCTGGAAATCGCGTGCGGAACGTCTGATAGCGGCATTTGGAGGTGCGCTCAACGAGTATCCGGCAGCATGTGCCGGATTCACGCTGGGAACTCTGCGCCTTTGGCAGAGTACTGGAGCAGAAAAAGAATAGAAAAAGGCCGTGCGGCTGAAAGGAAGCACCATTCAGCCGCACGGCCTTTTTGTATCAATAAGTTGCGGAAGAGCGCACAACATGGACTAGAAAGAAAAAAGCCGCTCTCCGGCAACGGAGAACGGCCAATTTGGAACTTACAGGGAAATTGCCTCGACGGGGCAGGTGCTGACGCAGGTTCCGCAGTCAACGCAGGTACCCTCATTGACCGTGGATTTGCCGTCGACCATCGAGATCGCGCTGACGGGGCACGCGCCTTCGCAAGCGCCGCAGCCCACGCACACATCCTTGTTAACCTTAGCTGCCATTTAACGACACCTCCTTGAGTTTTTGAAACTACAATGGAAGTTTACTATAAGTCGCGTCAGAACGCAAGTGTTATTTTGCTGTTAGTCAACGCAAACAGCGAGATTTTACTGTTCCGGCTTGGGCGCGCGTTCGAGAAGACTTCGGACAGCGTCCTTTAACGAAAGTCCGCCGTAGAGAATCTCGTACACGGCATTGGAAATAGGCATCTCGACGTTGAGTTTCTCAGAAAGTTTCTTGATAGCCTTGACCGTATAGATACCTTCCGCAACCTGTCCAAGGGCCTTTGTAGCTTCGTCGAGCGTCTTTCCCTCGCCAAGCATCTCGCCAAGGCGGAAGTTGCGGGAATGTCTGCTGTAGGCAGTCACCATCAGATCACCGACACCTGCGAGGCCGGAGAACGTTTGCGCGTGTCCGCCCAGCGCGACGCCGAGACGAACGATCTCGGACAGTCCGCGGGTGACCATGGCAGCCGTAGCATTATCGCCCATTTCCATGCTGTGAAGCATTCCTGATGCAACAGCCACAACATTTTTGACGGCTGCGCCGGTCTCGACTCCGATTACGTCGGAACTTGTGTAGACTCGGAAGGCATCGCGGTTGAAAAGATTTTGCCACAGCTGAGCCGCTTTAGGATCGATAGACGCACTGACAACGGCAAGCGGCAGGTTGCGAATGACTTCTTCAGCATGGCTTGGTCCTGAAATGACTGTGAACGAAGCGCCCGGCAGGACTTCTTCAACAATCTGACTGATCAGCTTGAGCGAACTGATTTCAACGCCCTTGGCAGCATTGGCGATTTCGATCTCGGGCTTGTAAAAGGGTTTGAGCTGCTGCAGCGTGCCGCGAAGAAACTGGGTCGGAGTGACGAAGAGCCAGTAATCGGAAAAGCGTGCAGCCTCTTCAATGGATTCAGTTGCCGAAATCAGCGGCGAAAGTTCAAACTCAGGCAGATAAACAGGGTTGTAGTGTTTCGTGTTGATAGCAGGGGCAAGTTCCTTTTCAAAGCACCAGATGCAGACTTCATGTCCGTTCCTGGCCAGGCTCTGAGAGAGGGCAGTCCCCCAAGTGCCCGCTCCGAATACAGCGATTTTGCTCATTGAACGCTCCTCCTCTGAACTTACGCTTCAGTCCGAAGCAGTTTTTCTGCTTTTTTGCGCTCCGTCATGTCAAGGATCGTCTTGCGGATGCGGACTTCTTTAGGCGTCGCTTCGACAAGTTCATCATCAGCGATCCACTCAAGAGCGCGATCAAGGATAACGGTGCGCGGCACGTCAAGGTGCGTCGCCAGTTCTTTCGTAGACGAGCGATAATTCGTCATTGCTTTTCTCTTGGTCGGATTGCAGGGGATGTCATTGGGGCGCGAATGCTCACCGACGACTTGACCGGCGTAGACTTCCGTGCCAGGCCCAATGAAGAGGACTCCGCGCTCCTGGAGGTTTTCCAGCTGATAGCTTGTTGCTGCGCCGGTGTCCATGCTGACCATAGAACCGCGGTTGCGGCTGACGACTTCTCCGCGCCACAGGTCATAGCCGCGGAAACGTGATGACATGATCCCAAGACCGCGTGTATCGGTCAGGAAAGTGTTGCGGTAGCCGAGAAGTCCTCGGGTAGGAATGTCGAACTCCATGCGGACGATGCCCGTCGACAGGTTGTTCATGCTCAGCATCTCCGCCTTGCGGGCAGCCAGTTTTTCGATGACGACGCCCTGGTAGGCTTCGGGAACGTCAACGATCAGCTGTTCCATGGGCTCGAGAAGATGTCCTGATTCGTCTGTCTTCGTGATGACTTCAGGACGCGAGACACACAGCTCAGAGCCTTCGCGGATCATCTGTTCAACGAGGATCGCCATCTGAAGTTCGCCGCGACCGGAGACTTTCAGACCGTCAGGACGTCCAAGGTCTTCTACCTTGAGAGCGACATTCGTCTGGCATTCGCGTTCAAGGCGTGCCTTCAGCTGGCGCAGCGTCAGCGGAGTACCGTCACGACCGGCAAAGGGGCTATTATTGACAAGGAAGAACATCGAGACCGTCGGCTCTTCGATGTCGAGAGGATGAAGTGTTTCGCCGTTGAGCTCTTCTGAGGCCATTGTATCGCCGATCCTGATCGTCTTCGGGCCGGAGAGCCAGACGATGTCGCCGGCAAAAACTTCATCAACTTCGACTCGGTCCAGACCGCGGGTCACCCACAGGTGGACGGCCTTTTCGTGATTAGCGGAAACAGTGTTCCAGCCTTTTTCCCGATCGTTTTCGTCGATCCAGCGGGTCGAACTGTGCACGAACGTGTCGTTCTTATGAAGCGTTCCCGAAAGAACTCGGCCGCAGCCGATCTGACCGACGTAGTCGTTCCAGGCCAGGGTGCTGACCTGCATGAGGAACGGCTTGTCGGAATTTGAAGGGGGCGGCGGAACTCGGTCGACGATAGTCTGGAACAGCGCGTCCATGCCCTCGTGAGGATCTTTGTCAAGATCTCTGACCAGCCAGCCGGCCAGTCCCGAACCGTAAAGCACAGGGAAATCGGCCTGTTCGTCGGTCGCTCCAAGTTCGATGAACAGATCAAACGTTTTTTCGAGCGCGACATAGGGGGCAGCGGCTGGGCGGTCGACCTTGTTGATAATAACAATCGGCTTCAGCCCCATTGCCAGTGCCCGCGAGAGGACGTAGCGTGTCTGCGGCATGGGCCCTTCGTTGGCGTCGACCAGGAGAAGGACACTGTCGACCATCGAGAGCACGCGTTCGACTTCGCCAGAAAAGTCGGCGTGGCCAGGCGTGTCGATGATGTTGATCAGGTAACCGTTCCACTCAACCGTACAGTGCTTGGACGTGATCGTGATGCCGCGTTCACGTTCAAGTTCGCCGCTGTCCATGACGCGCTCGGCAACCTGCGCGTTTTCACGGAACGTGTGAGCGCCGCGGAAGATCGAATCGATCAGGGTCGTCTTGCCGTGATCGATGTGAGCCACGATCGCCAGATTTCTGATTTTGTCAACTGAGTACATGATGAAAACTCCTTACTGCTTAGGGATGATCAGGCTGAATACTTTCTTCAAAGCAAGAATAATACAGCATTTTTGCCCGAAGTACAAGAAAAAAGTGCGGTACATAAAAAAGGAACGCCGGAAAAGGACGGCGTTCCTCATCAGATCAATGGAACTCTGTGACGAGATAGTAGGCGACGATCAAAAGCGAAGCGCCGCAGATGAAGTCGAACATCGCCTTTCCGGGGCGTCCTCCGCGGCGAAACGCGATCCCCAGGATGAAAAAGGCAATTGCGCAGAAGCAGAGGATCAGCGGGGCAAACGTTGATGCAAACATGACACAGCCAACTCCTTATTGTTTTATAGTATGCGAGCTTTCATGAGGCTTAATAAGATCATAGAATTCCTGGCTGTCGCTTTTTGCAGAAGCGGCTTCAGCCTTGGCGTTTTTTTTACGCTTATCGAGGTTGATAGACACGCCCAGGCCGACTCCGCTGTGCATCGGGCGAATTTTGGCACTTTCTGCTTCGAGTCCCAGCCACTTAAACGGTTCTTCTACAACGTCAAGGACTTTTTTGTCGATCTGTTTCAGTGTCCTTCCGGCTCCGTCGGCAAAACGCTGCATTCCTGGAGACAGCGTGATGCCTTCGCGCTTTCTCTTGTTCAAATCGACTTTCTCAGGGATTCCGTCTTTCTTATCGAATCCAGAATCAGTGGTGCCGTATTTATCTCCTATTCCCTTGAAATTCCTGACCGTTCGTGCGGGACTGGACAGTTTTTTCTCCTGACGAGGATCGCTCGAGGCAGGTGCGGAGACAACAGGAACTCTGCTGGGATCAGGCTTGATCGCAGTGACTTCAGCAGAGGCAGCAGTGCAAATAAGGATATTCCAAGCGGCTGCAGCCGATAATATAATGTAATTCACCGTACAATGACGCATCTTGGCACATCCTTTCCTGTCTCTGTATACGTATACGAAGGCTTGTCTATTCGTCAAAAAGACTTTTACTTGAGAAGACGGGATCGCACGTCAGGTTCATGCCGAGCTTGCGAAATCCGCCTTCGTCGCCGGGAACAGGAATGTGCGAAAGGTGACACTCGCAGTTCCTCAGATTTTTGAGCTGTTCTACAGCTGCGGCAGCGGCAGGATTGGAAGCGGCGCTGATACTGAGAGCGAGCATGGTCTCTTCAAGGTTGAGCGCCAGCTTATTTTCGGCCAGGATCTCCTTTTTAAAACTGGAAAGTGACTGAAGGATGTTCGCCGGAAGGAGATCGATGCTGTCGGGAATGTGTGCGAGCACCTTAGCCGCGTTGAGGACAACGCTAGATGCAGAATGAAGCAAGGGAGAGTTCTTGCCGGTGATGATCGTTCCGTCCGGCAGTTCGATCGCGGCACCCGTAAAAATGCCTGCGTCGCCCTTCCCTCGTGCCTGGCCTTCCTTCACGGCTTCGCGGGCAGGGATGACGACACGCCTGTACTCAGGAAGAAGATCCATTTCCTTCATGATCAGGCCGATCCGTTGCAGGCATTCTTCATCTGATTGTCCAAGTGCGACTTCGCAAGAGGTGCGGAAATAGCGGCGGATGATCTCCTGGCATGAAGCTTCACGGACGACCTCATCATCGACAATGCCGCAGGCAATGCGATTCACTCCCATATCAGTGGGGGATTTATAGCCCGCATCTCCGCCGGTGATCCTCTGAAGGATCCGCTTCAGAATAGGAAATGCTTCAAGATCACGGTTATAATTGACCGTTTTTTCATCATAGGCTTCGAGATGGAAATGATCGATCAAATTCACATCGCCTAGGTCAGCAGTAGCGGCTTCATAAGCGCGGTTCAGGGGGTGACGGAGCGGGAGGTTCCAGACTGGGAAGCTCTCGTACTTAGCATACCCGGAATGAATACCGCGGCGGTAATCGTGGTAGATTTGCGAGAGACAGGTCGCAAGCTTTCCGCTTCCGGGCCCCGGGGCCGTAACGACGACGATCGGTTTTGTGGTGGGGATGTAGTCATTTCGGCCATATCCCTCTTCGCTGACGATCGTATCGACATCGGTGGGATAGCCTTTGGTCGCATAGTGAGTAAAAACCGGGATACCACGATTTTCAAGCCGATGACGGAAGTTCTGAACAGTCGCCTGTCCTTCAAAACGCGTAATAACTACACCGGCGATCTTCAGGCCGCGGCTTGTGAATTCGTCGATCAGGCGGAGGACTTCAGAATCATATGTTGTGCCGAAATCAGCGCGGATCTTCTTACGCTCGACATCACCGGCATACAGGCAAATGATGACTTCAGCCTGATCACGGAACATCTGCAGGAGCCGCATCTTCACGTTGGGATCGAAGCCTGGCAGGCAGCGTGCAGCATGGTAGTCAAAAATGAGCTTGCCGCCGAATTCAAGATACAGCTTCTGGCCGTTCTGCTTGACTCTCTCAGTGATGGCTGTGGTCTGTTCTTTCAGATATTTCTCGTTGTCAAATCCGATCTTGAAAGTCATGCGACGGCAACCTACTGATTTCTGCCGCAGCAGAACTTGTACTTCTTGCCGCTGCCGCACGGACAGGGATCGTTGCGGCCGACTTTGGGTGTGGCGCGAACGTAGGTTTCGGGCACGACCTGACCGTCAACGAAGAACCAGTTCCCGTTGATCTTTTTAAAATACGATTTTTCATGGTGCTCGATCTTCTTGCCTTCGAGCTCAAAACTGGCTACGAACTCGACCATGCCTTCCGAATCATTCGGGCCGCCGGCGATCGTATTGCGGATTTCAATGCCAAGCCAGTGAGCAGAGCGGGACCATTCTTCGGTTGCCTCTTTGCTGACGTTCTCGCGCGTTTCAGGGTCGTGGCTCGAAATGATAAAATCAATGTCACCTGTCGTGTAAGCGACGTAACGGGCCTTCATCAGTTCGACAGCGGTCTGTGCGCGACGGTCGCCCTTGATCACGGGCATGCAGCAAAGTTCGAGTTCGCGGTTGGAACCGCAGGGGCAAAGAGGCATAAATAAAACTCCTTTCAATTTTCTGCTTTGATTCTGCAGACGAGTACACCAATATCTAAAATCTTCGCTGATTATAGCACTTTGCGTCGAAGTGTGAAATCGTGCCGTTAAATTTGCGTGCAGCGAAATTGATACTGTACAGTCAACCTGTTACAATGAGGCTATGCAAAAGACAATTTCAGCTTGTATCGACAGAGGAGAATGAAATGATCGACGTTGCAGCAGCAATCATTTATGATGAGCAGGGGCGGATGCTGATCTGCCGGCGAATGGACGCAGGAGACTGCGCCGGTCTCTGGGAATTTCCCGGCGGAAAGCGGGAGCACGGAGAATCGATGGCGCAATGCCTTGTCCGTGAGTGTCGGGAGGAACTTGGCGTTGTTCTCGACGTTGGCACGCTGTATGAAGAGTTCGTGTATTCCTATCCGGCCCAAACGATCCATTTTTGTTTCTATAAAGCCAGTATAGCATCAGGCCAGGTCTGCATCAACGTGCACAGCGAGGTCAAATGGGTATTGCCTTCTCAATTGGCGGCATATCATTTCTGTCCGGCTGATGAAAAACTGGTCGCGCGTCTGGCTTCAGAACAGTGTTGATACGGTAAAGAAAAATACCGCTTTGTCGCTACTGACAAAGCGGTATTTTTGTATCATCGAATCTTCGCTAGCTGCGCGAAGTTTATTCTTTTCCGCAGAGGCGTTCAAGCGTGCCGCACAGCACTCCGTATCCGATCGGCAGGCATTTCTCGTCAAAATCGAAATGGCTGTTATGGTGTCCTGCGCTTGTTGCCGCACCGAGTCCGATATAGGTCGATTTTCCTCCGTGGTCCTGGACGCGTTTCATCATCCAGCAGGCGTCATCGCTGCCAGCCATCAGGTGATCGGGCAGCGCTTCTGTCACGCCTTCGACCTGGCGGGCCGCGTCGCAGACGATTTTCGTCAGCTCCTCATCGCTGTAGGTCGTATTTGCCTCTCCCTGCTTGAAAATCTCGACAGAGCAGTCGTACATCATTGCGGCTCCGTTAAGGACCTGCACAGCTCGCTCGTAGACATAATTAAGGATCTTCTCTGTCGCTCCGCGTGTTTCGATTTTCATCAGCGCGTTCGGAGGAACGACATTGCGGCCTTCTCCTGCCTGGAGCACGCCGACGTTGATCCGGCTCGGCCCGTCATGATGGTGGGCGATCGCGTGGAGATTCAGCGCTGCTGATGCGGCAGCAAGAAGCGCATTTTTGCCCTCGTTAGGCTCGCCTCCGGCATGTGCGCCCTTGCCAGTAAATTTTGCGTCGATCTTGGTCGTGCAGAGAAATCCGTGCGTACCTCCGTATATGGTCCCTGTCGGAACGCCAAGTCCCAGATGCAATGCGATGAAGTAATCGACGTCGTCGAGCAGCCCCGCATGGGTCATTGCATGACCGCCTCTGACGCCTTCTTCGGCGGGCTGGAACAGGAAACGGATCGTCCCGCGGAAAGAATCTTTGTGTTCCGCAACGTATTCGGCCACGGCAAGCCCAAGAGACATGTGTCCGTCATGTCCGCAGGCGTGCATCCAGCCGGGATTTTCAGAACGGAAGCCAAGTTTAACGGGCAGATGTTCAGAGTTATCGGTCTCTTGTGTATCGACACAGTCGATGTCAAAGCGCATTGCAACAACAGGACCCTCGATGCCAGTTTTCAATTCGGCAGTCAGACCGGTGCAGGCAGTGATCCTGTTCAGCCATTCTTTATCGGCGCCTTCACGCAGAGCACGAGCTTTTTCCTTGTCAACATCCACATTCCGCCCCATCACATTTTCAGGTTTTAAAAATGCGTCTGCCAGCTGAACTTCGTAGCCAAGGCTGTCCATGATCTGCGCGATCCTGGCAGTCGTACGGAATTCACACCAGCCGCTTTCAGGATAACGATGAAAATCGCGGCGTCTTTCGATCATGCGTTCGAGGCGGTCTTGCGAGATTGTACTGTTCATTTGTTCAATCCCTCCAGATCTGATTCAAGCAAAGTCAGGGCCATCGAGGCAAGATAACGGACGCCGTAGGGGAGGCAGGTCGGGTCAGGTATGAATTTATCGTTGTGAAGTGCCGGCATGTCTTCAGGAGCGGTCCCTTCGGGACGGCAGCCCAGCCATGCAAAAGCAGCGGGGACTTTGAGCGTATAGAATGAAAAATCCTCGCCAATGGGAGCAACGGGCAGATCAGGCATCACTCCGGCATCGCCGAGCACGCCGCGGATGACTTCGCGGCCGATGTTTACAAGCTGAGGATTGTTCATCGTGGGCGGGAAGCCTGTCTGATAATCGATCTCGGCCGTGCAGCCGTACGCTGCAGCAGTGTTGGTGATAGCGCGCCTGATCCATTGGGGAAGCTTTTCATGATCGCTGGTGTCGAAACTGCGTACTGTGCCGTCGAGCTCAACTTTGTCGGGAACAATGTTGTAGCGGTCGCCGCCGTGGATCGTTCCGACCGTGATGACAGCGGTATTGCGCGGGCAAAGATTGCGAGAGATGATGGGCTGAAGAGACATCACGACAGCCGAAGCGGCAACGATGGCGTCAACTCCGAGATCAGGCATCGAGCCATGGCTTGCGACTCCTTTGATCGTTGCGCGAAGATGATCGGACGAAGCTGAAACGGCACCAGCCTGAAGGCCGATCGTGCCTGTCGCGAGCGTAGGCCAGACGTGAAGGGCGATAATAGCGTCGACCTTCGGATTTTCAAGCACGCCGTCGCGGATCATCCCAGGCGCGCCGCCAGTCGGCGTCATTTCTTCAGACGGCTGAAAAATGAATTTGAGCGTGCCCTTGATCTGGTCTTTCATCTCGCATAGAACGCTGACGGCCCCCAGAAGCATCGATGTGTGCGCATCATGTCCACAGGCGTGCATCACGCCAGGATTCTGAGAAGCAAAAGGACAGCCCGTGTTTTCGGTGATGCTCAGCGCATCCATATCTGCACGCAAAGCAACGCAGGGACCGGGCTGCGAGCCTTTCAGCAGCGCGACGACGCCGTGTCCGCCAACATTGCGCCTGATCCCGTCAAGGGGGAGCTTTGACAGGGCTTCATAAACGTATGCGGCAGTCTGCTCTTCATGATAGCTGAGTTCCGGGTGAGCATGGATATGGCGGTAATGCGCCATGTACGACTCACGATATTTCTTCTCTAATTCCGCGATTTTTTGGTTCATGCTGCGACCTCCTTAAAAATTTATGACGATTTGTGGTAGAATCTTGCTTAAAGCGCCTTCATATTGTTGAAAAAAGCTGTGTAGCAGTCAGTCAAAGCGACAAAATCAGCTTTGCTTGCGATCTCAAAAGGCGAGTGCATCGAAAGCAGCGCCGGACCAATGTCGATAATATCGGCTCCGAGACGGGCAATATATTTGGCGAGCGTGCCGCCGCCTGCTTTGTCGATTCTGCCAAATGAGCCGACCTGCCAGGGGACCGACTGCGCGTCAAGCACCTTGACGACAGCGGACATCATTTCTCCGCGAGCTTCGCTGGCTTCATATTTGCCGCCTGAACCAGACGATTTCATGATGACCACGCCATTGCCGCATAACGGCTGCTGATCGCGCACATATGATGATTCGTACAAGGGGTTGCATCCGGCTGTCACGTCGGCGCTCACAGCCAGGGTTCCCGCAATGGCTCTGCGAAGCGTGAGAGCGTCCACAGGTTCGTTTTCTGCGCGAAGCAGTTCGAGCATGAAAAGCTCAAACAGTGCTCCATCAGCTCCGGCAACGCCGTCACTGCCAATCTCTTCCTTATCCATGACCATATGGATCACAGTACGCTCGGGAATTTTTTCAGCCTGTAAAAATGCAAACCACGAAGCAGCTGCGCAGATGTGGTCGTCGAGAGCGTAGGAGCCGATGAGCGATCTGTCAAATCCCAATTCACGGGCGGGTCCGGCCGGGACGAAAGTCAAGTCAGCAGAAACAAGCTTTTTTTCGTCAAGTCCCCATTGGCGGCTGAGGAGCTTTTTGAGTGATTCTATGCTAATATGCTCATGTGCTTCGTCATTCTGCGGCGATGTTTCCGAACCGACGAGCGTATCCAGATTTTCTCCGTCAACAGCCTCTTTGGCGGTCCGTTTAGACATTTCTGAGTCTACATGGATCGCCAGATCGGGGATCGTGAAGACTGGGTCTTCTTTTTTCTCGCCCAGTGCTAAAAACTGGGTGTTGCCGCTGCCGTCGTAAAGTTCGCCGTGCAGTGCCAACGGTATATTGACCCACTGATATTTTTTGATACCGCCGTAATAGTGGCAGTCAAAAAAGGCGAGGTCTTCTTTTTCGTACAGAGGGCGCTCTTTGATGTCGATGCGAGGAGCGTCGCCGTGAGAGATGATGACGTTCACTCCTTCAGCGACTGATTTTTTGCCGATCCTCGCGACTGCGACGGCCCGGTTTTTCCAGTTCATATACACGACATCACCGGCGCAGACGCCTGAACAGTCAGTTACTGAACGTGCCCCGGCCTTTTTCAGGCTCGCGCAGGTCGTACGGACGATCTCTCGTTCAGTTTTGTTTTCTGTGAGAAAATCCATCAGGTCTTGCGATAGCGTGTTCAGCCGTGGATCAGCACCGTATTTTGACCAGCTTTTGCCGCTTTTTTCCCGCATGATGAAGCTCCTTCCAGTTTGTTGAACATCCCCGTATAAAATGGGAGTGGCTATAGTATAACTTTAAAAGCAGAAGTCGACCAGTGTTTTTTTTGATTTTAGCCGGGACAGAGGTAACGATATGTTTATTACAATTGAGGGTATCGACGGTTCGGGAAAATCGACGCTCGCGCAGCGGGCTGTCGCTCTTCTCGAGAAGTCCGGACACAAAACGCTGTGGACACGAGAGCCGGGCGGATGGGAGCATGGAGACCTGATTCGTTCTCTTTTGCTGAATGGAACGCTGAAAAATGACCTTACAGAGATCATGCTTTTTCTGGCTGATCGATGCGAACACGTCAAACAGGTGATCGAACCTGCGCTTCATGAAGGTCTCTGTGTTGTCTGCGAGAGATACTGCGACTCTACACGAGCTTATCAGTGCTGGGGCAGAGGAATCGAGCGCTCCAAGCTTGAAGCTCTTATGGAGTGGTGTCAGTTTCCTGAGCCCGACTTGACGATCTGGCTAGACGTCTCCGTCAATACCGCCTGCGAACGGATCATGGTCCGCGGGAGAGCCGATCGGATCGAAAGCGAAACGCTCGACTTCCATCGCCGGGTATCTGAAGGGTTCCGTGCGCTTTCGGCGGAATATGCCGACCGTTTTGTACAGCTCTCCTCAGAAAAAAGTCCGGATGAGCTGGAGCTCGAACTGAAGAAAATCTTTGCTGACAGAGGAATCATATGAGCCAGGTCAAAGAACTGCTTCAACAAAACGAACTGTGGAACGATCTTATCGCGACATTCCACAGCGGAACAGTTCCCGGTGCCGTCGGAATCGAAACACGACCGATCTGGCAAGAAGAGATCATGAGAATTTTTGCATCACACATCCTCTGTGAAAACGGAACTGCGTGCGGGCAGTGCCGTTCATGCCGTTCCTGGGTCGATGGCGCTCATCCCGACCTGCTGATAGCAGGCGCTCCTGACGCGCCTGCTCCCGTTGACGAATGCCGCCGCAAAAGCGCTGATCTGCCCATGTCGCCTGTCATTGCGCCAAGGCGGCTTCTCGTTTTTTACGGTCCGGAAAAAATGAGTCCAGGCGCCGTCAACAGTTTGCTGAAAATAACCGAGGAACCTCCCGATCACGGTCACATTTTATACCTGATGAGCAAGGCAAATATACTTTCTACTTTGCGAAGTCGGTTATGGATGTTATCATTATTGCTGGAGGAAAGTTTCGCTCCGTTAGAACCGCCTCGCGGTCAGAAAAGCTGGCTCCGATGGCTGAGCGAAAATGAAAAAAAAGACGCGAATGACTGGTACGCAGCAGCCTACGGTTATGCTGCATGGCTTTGCAGACACGGAGAGACAGAACAAGCGGCCCAGCTGCAGCAGCTTGCTGAAACTGCCCTGACAACGCATCTCTCTTCTGCGATGTGGTCTGACCTTTTGTTTCTCTTACTGAGAGGAGAGTATCCTTTTGAGCATGTATTTGACGATTTTCGGCAAGCCCCGTTACCTGGGGCTGGTCTTAGCCGAAGACGGAACGACCTTTGAAAAAGGCGAGCAGATCCTCGTTGAAAGTTCCCGCGGAACGGAGATCGCCGTTGTAGCAGGCGAAATCACTGAACGGCAGGAAGGACTGTACCGTTCGATCGATAACCGCCAGGAGGGGCAGTCCAGCAGCGACTCAGGGCTTCAGAATGTCAATTATCTGAGCCGAATCGATGAGGCTGACTTGGCGCGTGAACGAGAAAACCGCAACGACGAAGACAGCGCCTTGGTTACAGCCCGGCAAGTCCTCAGCCGTCATGCTCTTGACATGAAACTGGTCGATGTCGAGTTTATGCACGATCGAAAAAAACTGTTTCTCTATTTTACCTCAGAGCAGAGAGTCGATTTTCGGGCTTATGTCCGCGATTTGGCGCGTGAATTTCGTACCCGTATCGAACTGAGACAGATTGGAGTTCGTGACGAATCGAAGGTTGTCAAGGGACTTGGCGCATGTGGACGTGTATGCTGCTGCAGCTACTGGCTTCAGCGGTTCATGCCGATCGGCATTAAGATGGTAAAAGAGCAGAATCTGGCTCTGAACCCTACAAAAATTTCCGGTCTGTGCGGCCGTCTGATGTGCTGCATGAGTTTTGAGCAGGATAATTATCGTGAGCTGTGGAAAAAACTTCCCGCGCATGGTGCGAAAATAAAGACTGAGCAGGGAACGTGGATCCTGACGGGCGTTGACCTGGCGTCAAAATCGTGTACTGTCCACGGTCCGACCGGCAATATCTCAGTGCCAGTCGAGCTTTATCAAAAGTTCAAAGAGACGATCCTTGCCGGAGAAAGCTGGGAGGGCATACAGACTCAGATTAAAAAGCCGGGAACGGCACCTGTGCCTCTTCAAGAGAGCAGAGAGCCATCCTTGTCAGACAGGAACGACCGGTGCGAAAATTGCCGGCAGTGCCCTGTTGTTACGGCTGAGCAGGAGATCGTGCCGCCGAATGAGGAATCAGCTCCACGCAGCCTCCGCGAAGGCACTGATGCTCATCGCCGCCATGAACGAAATAATGAATCCGGTCCTGTTCGCAAAAATAAACATACGAACAGACCGAAAGCGGAAGTTAGAGTACAGAATGATGAACAACACGACGAGGAGTCTAAAACACGCGAGCACAGCAGACGCAGTCACGGCCCCAAACGCCTTCAGCCTCATCCGGAGGATGACACGCGTAATGCCTCTGCGGAAGATAAGATAGACCGTCAACGAGCCCAGCGCCGACGTTTTCCCCGTCGAGAAGACAGAAAAAATCCTCCCGCTGAAAAGCGAAATGAATACGGACAGCAGAAACCGCAGGAGGAACACTCATGAGCTTCCTCTCAAGGCTTAAAGAAAAGCTCAGCGGTGTTCGGCAAAAGTGGAGTGCTGGCATTACCAGACTGTTCGGCGGCAAAATTGACGAGGAGTTCTGGATCGATCTGGAAGACCTATTGATCTCAGGTGACGTCGGATTGGACACGACCGAGGAACTGCTCCGCGAGATGAAAGACTACTACAGTCATAATCGCTGCGACGGACCGGCTCTTCTCGAACATTTTCGCGAACTGCTGACCCAAAGGCTCCTCTCGGTCCCGAATATGGGCAAGCCATTGCAATGCGGTGAGAATGGACTGTCCGTGATCCTGATGGTCGGTGTCAACGGCAGCGGCAAAACAACGACGACCGGAAAACTGGCCTGGCTGTACAAAAAAGAGGGCAAAAACGTGATCGTCGCGGCAGCTGATACGTTCCGCGCGGCTGCGGTTGATCAGCTCCAGGTTTGGGGCGAGCGTGCCGGTATCAGAGTTGTAGCTCAGAAACAGGGCAGTGATTCTGCTGCCGTAGTTTTTGATGCGATAAGCGCTGCAAAGTCTTCGCATGCTGATGTGCTGATCGTTGATACCGCTGGCCGCCTCCAGTCCAAGCATAATCTCATGGAAGAACTTGGCAAGATCTATAGAATAGCTGAGCGTGAAGTCGGACGTGAGCAGATCGAGAGCATTATCGTTCTCGACTCGGTCATTGGCCAGAACGCTTACCGTCAAGCGGAGGTTTTCAACGAGGTTGCGCGCCTTACCGGCGTCATTATGGCGAAATACGACAACACAGCCAAAGGCGGCATTGTACTTTCGGTTGCCGATAAACTGAAACTGCCGATTCGCTACATAGGCCTCGGTGAAAAAGCAGAAGATCTCAGGCTCTTTGACGCTGCAGATTTTGTCAGTGCGCTTTTTTCTGAAAACGAGAAACAAGAAAATTAATATGGAGGTTCCCTGAACAATGATCGCACGCTATGAAACAAAAGAAATGAAAGAAATCTGGTCTCTGGAAAACCAGTACCGCAGCTGGGAGATCGTCGAACTTGCAGTTTGTCATGCATGGGCCAAAGACGGGGTCATTCCGCCGGAAGCGATGAAAAAGATCGACGAAAAAAGCGGTTTTGACGCCGATGAGATCCTCAGGATCGAAGCTGAGGTGAAGCATGACATGATCGCCTTTGACACGAATATGGCAGATCATGTCGGTCCTGAAGGCCGCTATATCCATCTTGGACTGACAAGCAGCGATGTTGAAGACACTGCGAGCGCCCTGCGGCTGAAGCAGTCTCTGGAGATCATCATCAGTGAATTGGATATTTTTATGAAAGATGTCATGGCGCAGGCGCAGAAATATAAATACACGCCCTCGGTGGCCCGCAGCCATGGCGTGCACGCAGAGCCGATCACGTTCGGGCTGAAGATCCTCAACTGGTATTCAGAGCTGATGCGTGATCGCAGACGCCTGGAGCTAGCTCTCGAGGAGATTTCCTACGGTAAGATTTCGGGGGCTGTCGGCACCTATGCGCACTGCCCGCCTCACATTGAGGCCTCTGTCTGTGAAGAGCTTGGTTTGAAGCCTGATCCCGTCTCGACGCAGATCATTCAGCGCGATCGCCATTCTGTCGTCATGTTCGCGCTTGCCAGCCTAGGTGAGGCAATGGAACGTATCGCCACAGAAATCCGTCATTTGCAGCGCACGGAAGTCCGCGAAGCGCTCGAACCTTTTGGAAAGAAGCAAAAAGGCTCATCGGCGATGCCTCACAAGAGGAATCCCATCCAGTGTGAAAAGATCTGCGGCATGGCCCGAATGCTTCGTTCCTATACTATCGTAGCGCAGGAGAACGTTGCCCTGTGGCATGAGCGTGACATCAGCCATTCATGCACCGAGCGAATCATCTGGCCAGATGGTTTTAATCTCTGCCATTATATGATCAGAACTCTTGACCGTGTCGTCAGAGATCTTGATGTTTCTGTAGAAAAATTAAAAGAAAACCTTGAAATTACGGGCGGACTCGTTTATAGTCAGAGAGTGCTCCTGGAACTTGTCGAAAAGTTTAATATGAAGCGCGAGGATGCGTATCTTGCCGTCCAGAGAAACGCGATGAAAACATGGGCCGGCGAAGGCCATTTCCTTGATCTTCTCTGCGCAGACGAACTTATCAAGGGCAAGATCGATCGCGAGGCTCTCGCACAGCTTTTCACGAACGATTATTATTTTAGATTTGTCGACGAAATTTTCGCTCGGTTTCAGTAAATACTGAATATAGATCACTTGGAGGTCGTTCAACATGGAAAGTCTTTTCAGCAATGTCCGTTTACCTGATCGCAATCTGGCGCTCGAGTTTTGCCGCGGCACGGAAGCTGCAGCTATGGCTGCAGGCCGTCTGATGGGCCGCGGAGACAAAAACGCTGCTGATGGTGCGGCTGTCAACGCGATGCGCTACATGCTCAACACCGTCGACATGGACGGCGTTGTTGTCATCGGTGAAGGCGAGAAAGATGAAGCTCCGATGCTTTTCAACGGCGAGCACCTCGGTACTGGCGGACACACTTCCGTCGACATCGCTGTCGATCCGATCGACGGCACGCGTCTGACCGCCTACGGTGCCAGCGGCGCTATCAGTGTTGTTGCGGTTGCTCCGCGCGGTTCCATGTTCAATCCCAAAACAGTCTTTTACATGAACAAGCTCGTTGTCGGTCCAGACTGCAAAGACGTGATCGATATCGACGCGCCAGTAGCAGAAAACATCCGCCGTGTAGCCCAGGCCCGTAACAAGTCTGTAGGAGACGTGACGGTCGTCGTCCTTGACCGTCCCCGTCATGAGAATCTGATTTCTGAGATCAGAGCAGCCGGCGCCCGCATCAAGATGATCATGGACGGCGACATCGCTGGCGCGCTTCTGACGTGCAAGCTAGAGCGCGGCGCTGACATGCTGATGGGCATCGGAGGAACCCCCGAAGCCGTCATTACGGCCTGCGCTATCAAGGCAATGGGCGGCAATATGCAGGGCAAGCTCTGGGCCAAAGATGAGGAACAGCGCGTTAAAGGGCTTGACGCTGGCATGGATTTCAACAAAGTCCTTACCATTGATGACCTTGTTGCCAGCGATGACGTTTTCTTCGCTGCTACGGGAATCACCGACGGAGACTTCCTCAAAGGCGTTCGCTACGAAGGTGCCCGCATCTATACCAGCTCTCTCGTCATGCGCTCCAAGAGCGGCACGGTCCGCTATATCGACGCCGTTCACAGTCTTCATAAACTCGACGCCATTTCTGGCATCGACTACAAAGCTTAATAACGTGCCATATAAAACAACTGCCGTCCCTTCCAAGACGGCAGTTGTTTTTTGAACAGAAAAAAATTGACAATTACAAATTTGACGGTAAAATTGCCTGAGTTACAGAAAAGTTGTTTCGTGAACAACGGACGTTCTGTAAATGAAATCGACATCATATGCTGTTTATCGCTAAGTTTCTAAATTGGAGCTACTGCCAGGACGCTTTAACGAAGTATCTTGAAGATGCATAAGAGAAACTAGTTTGAAGGGATGTGGAGCGCTTGTTGAGGGTTTTGAGTCCGACAGAACAGCGTAGCCTGACCGTAGACGCTCAGGCTCTGATTTATAAGTATCGCAGTCATAAGTGGCTTTCCCCCAAGCTCTTTGAGGAATTGATCACAGAAGTTGTCACCATCGCTCGAATGCGGCAAGTCCCCGCTGACGGCGAGCTGGTAGACGCTGTCCTGCATAATTTGGGGGACGTCTTGCCGGGTGATCTTATCATGGATTCAGAAGAAACTGAGACCGAGCAGAGCAGACCGCTCAGCTGAAAGACGAAGGGGTGCATGAATGCCGATTAAATCAACAAAGTCAACAGCGACTGCCAAAAAAACGACTGCCGCAAAAAAGACCGTAAAACGAACGACAAAGACTAAAGCAGCATCAGCGCGCACGGCAAAAGCAAAGCCAATATCTTCAGCAGGAAAGACTCTCATCGTCGTCGAATCTCCTACGAAAGCGAAAACTCTGACGAAGATATTAGGCAGTAAATACGTCGTAAAGGCAAGCGTCGGACATATTGTCGACTTGCCCAAAAGCCGCCTGGCCATTGATATAGACAATAATTTCACCCCCGAGTACATCCTCGTCAAGGGGAAAGCAGCGATAAAAAAAGAATTGCAGACTGCTGCGCAGTGTGCTGATAAAGTTCTGCTTGCCGCCGACCCTGACCGGGAAGGGGAGGCGATCGCCTGGCATGTTGCAGAATTGCTGGGCGTTGATCCTGCTGATGACTGTCGTATCCGTTTTCATGAGATTACTGCGGATGCAGTTAAAACCGCTGTCAAAGAACCAGGCCCCATCGATATGAACAGGGTAGATGCCCAGCAAGCACGACGTGTGCTTGATCGTCTTGTCGGCTACACGCTCAGCCCCCTGCTCTGGAAAAAGATCAGAAGGGGACTTTCGGCAGGGCGGGTACAGTCTGTAGCCCTTGCTATCCTCTGCGCGCGAGAGAAAGAGATCGAGGATTTTGTCCCTAAAGATTATTGGAACATCTACGTTGATGCTTCTTCCGAAGATGGCCGCAAATATCGTCTGCATGTAGAAAAAGAGAAAGATGTCAGTCTGATCAGTGAAGGAAAAACACTGGCGATCGATACGCCGGCTAAAGTTAAACGTATTGAAAAAACTCTGAACAGCAGCCCCCTTATCGTTTCGTCTTTTCTTGCAAAATCAAATGCTCGAAAGCAGCCTCTGCCTTTTAAAACGAGCACATTGCAGCAGATCGCGGCCAGCAAGCTTGGCTTTTCCCCGCGCAAGACCATGGGGATTGCGCAGAGTCTCTTTGAGGGAGTTTCGGTCCCCGGACACGGTACCGTCGGACTTATCACATATATGCGTACTGATAGCCTGAGAATGGCGCCGGAGGCAATAAAACAGGTTCGATCAGTCATCCATGACACATGGGGGGAGAAGTACCTCCCGGCCAAAGCTGTGGTCTATCAGGCAGGTGCCAATGCCCAGGACGCTCATGAAGCGATCCGACCCACAAATTTCATGCTGACACCGCAGTCTTTGAAAGATTCCCTGACTTCAGAGCAATATCGCCTCTACGACCTCATCTGGAGGCGCAGTGTCGCATCACAGATGTCGCCGGCCGTGATTGACCTGGCAACACTTGACTGCACTTGCGGCGACTACGGTCTCCGCGCACAGGGGAGTGCCGTAAAGTTCGATGGCTGGGGAGCTGTTTGGGATCTTGATATGAAAGATACAATGATCCCTCCGGCTCGCAAGGGGGAGTCGCTGAACGTTGATGCCGTTCAGTCTGAAAAAGAACAGACCAAGCCTCCTGCACGTTACTCTGAATCGACACTGATCAAAACTCTTGAAGATGACGGTATTGGACGCCCTTCAACTTATGCGACGATCGTCGAAACACTTTATGATCGAGCGTATGTTGTCAGAGAAGATGGGCGCAAACTGAAGCCGAGTCAGCTTGGCCGTACTGTTGATCAATTTCTTCTTGCTCATTTCGACGGAAAATCATCTTCTCCGATTGTTGATGTTGGCTTTACATCGTCAATGGAGAGTTCTTTAGATCAGGTGGAATCAGGTCAGATCAACTGGGTAGAGCTCGTTGCGCGCTTTTGGAAACCTTTTACCGAGGCAATCGCAGAGGCAGAAACAGCTCCTTCAGTTCCTCCGCCGCCACCCGAACTGACAGGGGAGATGTGTCCTCTGTGCGGAAAACCGCTCGTCAAAAAGCATGGCCGCTTTGGAGATTTTATCGGGTGTTCCGGTTTTCCAGAATGTCATTATATCCAGCCCGTTCAGAAAAAGATCGGCGTCTCCTGCCCAAAGTGCGGCGCGGAACATGGCGGAGAAGTCGTTCAGCGAAAAAGCAAGAAAGGACGTACCTTTTTCGGCTGTTCCCGCTATCCTGACTGCGACTATGTATCATGGAACAGACCGGCTGCAGAAAAGTGCCCGATTTGCGGGAGTCTGATGGAGTTTGTTGGAAGATCACGAACACCGGTCTGCACCAAATGCGGACATAAGGGGGAAGTCTAGTGGAACAGGTCACGATCATCGGCGGAGGGCTTGCCGGTTCTGAAGCGGCGTGGCAGCTTTTGAAACGCGGTATTTCAGTTCGGATGATAGAAATGCGCCCGGTCGTGAAAAGCCCGGCTCACCAGACTGACAAATTCGGAGAGCTTGTTTGCAGCAATTCCCTCGGCTCTGACGCTCCTGATTCAGCTGCTGGCCTGATAAAAGAAGAACTTCGTTTACTTGACAGTCTTATCATGAAGGCTGCTGATCGATGCACAGTACCAGCTGGCAAGGCTCTGGCAGTTGATCGCGAAGGCTTTTCACAATTTATTACCGATCAGCTTTCTGCATGTTCAAATTTTGCCATTGAACGCCGAGAACAGACTGAACTTCCAGATGGTCCCTGTATCCTCGCAAGCGGTCCCCTAACGTCACAAAAGCTGGCAGCAAATTTGCAGAATCGGCTGGGCAGCGGTTACCTTTACTTTTTCGATGCTGTAGCTCCGGTCATAGAACTTGATTCTGTCAATATGGACATAGCATATCGCAAAGACCGTTATGCAGAAACAGAAGGCGGCGACTACATAAACTGCCCGATGGATGCAGAGCAGTATGCTCGTTTCTACGAAGCACTTGTTACAGCAGAAAGAGCGCCACTGCATGATTTCGAGGGAGATGCAAAATATTTTGAAGGGTGCATGCCCGTAGAGGTCATCGCTTCCAGAGGAAAAGATACGCTCCGCTTCGGCCCGCTGCGCCCTGTAGGCCTCAATGATCCTCGCTCAGGGAAACGTCCCTACGCTGTCGTTCAGATCAGGCAGGATAACAAGGAAGGCACACTGTACAACATTGTCGGTTTTCAGACCAATCTTCGCTGGGGAGAGCAGAAGCGAGTTTTTCGCATGATCCCAGGCCTGGAAAACGCAGAGTTCGTTCGTATGGGTGTGATGCATAGAAATATATATGTCGACGCCCCCCGCAGCCTTGACGGTTACCTGCGTCCTCGGGGATGTTCATCGCTCTTCCTTGCAGGACAGATCACCGGTGTAGAAGGCTACATCGAGAGTACATCCATGGGAGCGGTCGCCGCTCTTAATATGTGTGCTGTGCTGAACGGACTCGCTTTGCCGGAGTGGCCCTCCGAAACAGCTATCGGAGCTCTTCTGAACCGATTGAAAGACGATACGAACCCCAAATTCTCGCCCACAAATGCAAACATGGGGATCTTTCCGCCGCTAGAAGAGAATATCAAAAGCAGAAAGGAACGCAACCAAAAGATCCTCGATCGCGGGAGAGAAAGCTTCCGGCAGTTTCGGCAGAGTCGGTCAGATCTGTTCTGAGGGGCCGTGGAGCTGGGATAAAATAAGTTGATGATTTTTTCAGAATTCTATGTTATTATTGCAGAAAATTAGACAATACTGTTCTAAAAATAATGTTCTGAAAAAAGGAATGAGTGGTTCCCGTGTCAGAGATTTCCTTCAACACTCAGATCGATTCTTTTCTTGGATATCTGCGCAACAATAAAAGCAGTTCAGACAATACGGTAACGAATTATGCGGTAGATCTGGCTCAGTTTGCAAATTATGCAGAAGCTCAGGGAATGGATGTTACAAATGTGACAACGCAGTCGATAAGAGCCTATCTTCGTTCGCTTTCAGGTTTCGGCTATGCCAGCTCTTCGATTGCGCGAAAATTGTCGGCGATAAAAGCATTTGAACTCTATCTTCTGGAACGGCGTCTGATCGGCGCAGATCCCGCCGCCGCCGTGCGCAGTCCTCGCATACCTGAGCGACTGCCCCGCGCAATATCCAGAGAAGCGATGGGACGTCTGATAGATGAGGCGTGGAAAATTCCTCCCTGTCAGCGCAATGGAACGATCATGGAAGTGCTTTACGGTTGCGGCCTCCGCGTTGCTGAGCTTGTCTCTTTAAAATGGGAAGATATTGACTTAGAAGAACGTTGGCTGAAAGTCTGCGGCAAAGGCGACAAGGAGCGGCTCGTGCCTTTCGGTCGATATGCGCAGGAAGCCTTAAAGAACTGGCATGACGTATGCGGTGCCGGCTCGCAGTATGTTTTCCCTGGAAAAGAGCATGGCAGCATCACTGTGAGAACTGTTCATCGTCTTGTGGTTCAGGCAGCGAGACAGGCCGGCCTTGAGAACGTCACACCGCATTCTGTCAGACACAGTTTTGCGACCCATATGCTCGAAGGCGGCGCAGCTTTGAATGTCCTCCAGGAACTGCTGGGCCACGAAAGTCTTCTCACAACACAGAAATATTTGAAGATCACGCCGGGCCATCTGCGAGACAGTTATATGGCTGCACATCCGCGCACAGGAGATAAGGAGTAGAAGTAAATGATTCAGGATTACACATTTCATGGCACGACGATCGTCTGTGTACGCAGAAACGGACAGGTAGCCATGGGCGGTGACGGACAGATGACGCTTGGAAATCAGATCATTAAATCCGGCACGAAAAAGGTCAGAAAACTCCATAACGGTAAAGTTATTGCCGGTTTTGCAGGGGCTACTGCAGACGCAATGACTTTGATGGAACTTTTTGAGAAAAAGCTTTCCGAGTACAGCGGCAATCTGATGCGCGCAGCCTTTGAACTTGCGAAGATGTGGCGAACCGACAGGATGCTTCAAAAGCTTGAGGCAATGCTGCTCGTGGCCGATAAAGAACACACGATTCTTATAAGCGGCGTAGGCGATGTCATAGAACCAGAAAATGACGTAGCCTCCATAGGATCTGGCTCAGGTTTTGCGCTTGCAGCTGCCAGAGCTTATATGGATGTATCGGATCTTGGCGCCGATGAGATTGTGCGCCGTTCGCTTCTCATCGCATCAGACATTTGTATTTATACCGATAACATCCTGACTGTTGAGGTCCTGTAAGATGCTCTCTGAAAAGATGAAAAACCTTGTTCCTTCGGCCGTTGTTCAATATCTTGACAGATACATCGTCGGACAGGAAAAAGCCAAAAAGGCCGTTGCTGTCGCGCTTCGCAACAGGCTGCGCCGGTTGAAGCTTCCTCCGGAACTTGCTAAGGAAATTGCCCCTAAAAACATTCTTATGGTGGGACCTACTGGCGTGGGCAAGACTGAGATTGCCCGCAGACTTGCTGAACTTGTCAGTGCTCCTTTTGTAAAAGTCGAGGCAACGAAGTTTACTGAAGTCGGATACGTTGGGCGAGATGTCGAGTCGATGATCCGCGACCTCGTCGAAAACTCTGTACAGATGGTAAAGCAAAGAATGCTCGAAGAAGTTCAGGCACCTGCATTGGATCATGCTCGTGAACGACTCGTCGATTATCTATTGCCCGTCAAAAAAAATTCCCCGTCCGCAGGAATTCCGACACTTCTGAACTTCCTGAAAAACGAGGAAAAAGAAAAATCAACTGCCACCGAAGAACCGCCTCAGCAGGATGCTGCCGTACGTGCCAGCACACGAGAACGGATGCTGAATATGCTCAAGGGGGGGAAACTTGACGAACGCGAAGTTGAAATTGACGTGCAGGAAAACAGCAGTCCGTTTACTTCATTTGGAAATGGAGAGATATCAGGCGTCGGGATCAACGTATCGGAACTTTTAGGCGGCATGATGCCTAAGAAAACAGCAAAACGCCGCATGAAGGTCAAGGAAGCTCTCCGCGTGCTTCAGGCAGAAGAAGCCGAAAAATTGATCGACATGGATGCGGCAACTCATGAGGCCCTGGAAAAAGCTCAGCAGGAGGGGATCGTTTTCATCGATGAAATCGATAAGATCGTTTCCCGAGGACGTTCGGGCGGTCCGGATGTCAGCAGAGACGGTGTGCAGAGGGACCTTTTGCCGATCGTTGAGGGGTGCGCAGTCAGCACTAAGTACGGGCAGGTCAAGACTGACCACATCTTTTTCATTGCAGCCGGTGCCTTCCACGAATCCAAGCCGTCTGATCTTGTCCCCGAACTGCAAGGAAGACTGCCTATTCGTGTTGAGCTGCAGCCTCTCGGCAAGGACGAACTGAAAAGGATCTTAACAGAGCCTGAGCACAGCCTCATTCGACAGTCAGAAGCATTGTTGGGCACAGAGAATGTAACACTGGATTTTCAGGAAAGCGCCATTGAAGAGATCGCATTTATGGCCGAAAAAATGAATCTAGAAATGGAGAACATCGGAGCTCGGCGTCTTCACACGATCATGGAACAGCTCCTCGAAAATATCAGTTTTTCCGCGCCAGAACATCAGGGAGAGACTTTTGTAATCGACAAAACATTTGTGGATTCACGGCTCGAAAACCTGATCGAAGACCGTGATCTGCGTCATTATCTCCTATAATACCAAGCCCAGTGAAAGGAGTTACACAGAGTGAAAAGAAATTATATGAAAAACGCTTTCCACCAGGAAGTGACGGCAGACGATAATCCGGAGATGCAGAACCTTCTGGAAAAAACTCGTCAGGTCAGCTTGGCTATGCAGGGACGCAGAGATGGAGGACGCCCCGACTACAATAAACTTGCACGGATCCTCTGTGAGTTTTCAACTGCGAACGTTTATGTCCTGGATCACGAAGGGCAGATCCTTGGGTATGCGTGGGTGCATGAATACCACAGCGATGAAATTGCTTCATTTATCGAGCAGGGGTATATGCCTGAACCTTTTGTCCAAAGACTGGCCCAGCAGAGAGAAACCGTTTTGAGCAGGGCAGACGGTCATCTTTTCGATGATCAGTCCGAACAGAGCGGTGACAAAACAGCATTATATGTGCCGATTTATGGAGCTTCTGAGCGCCTGGGCACGCTTGTACTCGCGCGTTTTGCCAGTGACTTTGCCACACGTGATTTGGTGCTGGCAGAATACCTGGCCACACTCGTTGGTCTTGAGATCCTGCACGATCGTTCCCGACAGATTGAAGAACAGGCGCGCGAACGACTTGTCGTTAATATGGCTATGAAAGCGCTTTCATATTCTGAGATTGACGCAGTGACTCATATCATTACAAAACTCAAAGAACTCTCGGCGGAAAAGACCGGCTTTTATCACAGAGAGGCAGTGGAGTGTGAGGGCGTCGTTATCGCGAGCAAAATCGCCGACCAGGTCGGCGTGACACGCAGCGTAATCGTCAATGCCTTAAGAAAACTTGAAAGCGCCGGGATTATAGAAAGTCGCAGCCTCGGGATGAAGGGAACGTTTATCAAAGTTCTTAGCCCTCTGTTTGTTGAAGAGCTTGGCGCACGTTTCAAACATTCTGAGTAGCAGTGAAAGGTTTTCAACGATTTTTACCGCTTCAAAAAAATTCGCTCTGGAAAGCTGAAACGATTTGAGATAAAATACACGCGATTATTCCACATTCGCGGAGGTCGTTTTTTATGAAAATGACACGCCTTTTTTCTCGGGGAGCTCGCTTACTCGTTTTCGTCTCCTCTCTGCTGATTGGCTGTACCTCTTCTCCTGCGCTGGCGGTCAAGTATGAGAAGATACATGAAACACTGCATGTGAAGCAGCATCGGGCAAAAATGGACGCTGCGGCCTATATCTTTCGTTATTACAACAGAAATCTAAGTGAGGATAAGGCGAAAGAATATGCAAAGTATGTAATGGAGGCAGCGCACAGGTATTCGATAGAACCGTCATTGATCACTGCTATCATCATTAAAGAATCAACAGCCAAGGTCAATGCACGTTCTCGATATGCCGTCGGATTGATGCAGGTGTACTGGCAGCTCCATAAGAAGACCATAGGCGCTCAGTTCCCGCATATTCGTACCGAGAAAATTCTCATGGAACCACGAAATAATATTATGGTCGGCACCTGGCTCTTTTCGCAGTACATGTTGAGCTGCAAAGGTGATGTGACAAAAGCATTGCGTCGTTACCTGGGATCAAAAGCGACGCAGTATGTAGCTCTTGTCAATAAATATCGCGGACATTTTTCCAAGAGGATGAATTTCAATCTTCAGCATGCTTCAAAACGTTCTGCCTAGTAGCTTTTAAAAGCAGAATCGTATATAATACCCTTAACTAATTTTTTACGATACGGAGGAGTTTAACATGAGCAAGTTAGTCAATGACGTTTATCTTTCCGGTGTGATTCACTTTCTGAAGGGCGAGAGCTATGGAGAGAGCCGTCTGGGAAAGTATTTTGAGTTTTCTCTCAAGCGTCAGTACGCTGATACTGATGGATGCGACCGCGTAGATTATCTGCGTATGCGCGTCTTTGATCCTGCAATTCAGGAATGGATCGCCAAACAGGAAGAAGGCGCTCCTGTTTGGATCGCCGGAGAGCTCCGCTCATCCCTCGGCAGCGGCAGAATTTACGTCATGGTCTCCAAGATTCAGGCTCTGAACCAGCTGTAAGCAAAGAACTTACTCCAAGAAGGAAGTCCACATTATGCCCGATTTGGCAACAGGCGATGTCGTAACCGGAATCGTGGAGCAGATCATGCCCTATGGCGCTTTTGTCAGATTGCAGAACGGCCAGAAGGCAATGATTCACATTTCTCAGCTTTCGCACAAGTTTATCAAAAGCGTTGACGCTGTTTTGCAACCTCAGCAGGAGATCAAAGCAAAAGTCGTAAAAATCGATGAACGTGGAAGGATCGACCTCTCTTTAAAAGCGATGGAGGAACCTCCAGCTTTTTCTGCGCCGAGAACTCCCCGTTTTGTACCATCAGGCGGAAGCAGCGCTTCAACAGGCAATAGCGATGATTTCGAAAAAAAATTATCCAGTTTTATGAAAGTCAGCGAAGAAAAAAATTCTTTACTGATGAACGCCAAAAATGGGAAAAGTGGACGTCCTCCTCGTCGAAAGGGCGCGCGCCCCTAAATGAAGCTGTATAGTGATTGCCGGGAGGTTCTGACGGGCCTCTCGGCCTTTTCATACAAAGACAGAATTGTCGTCACCAGACAGATGGAACGTCACGTATTTGATCATGGTTTGGTCATCTCCGTCTCGTGCCGATGCCGGTGGGGGTATCCGCAAACACTTTTATGTAAACCCTTTTTTAAAGGAATTCCGTTTCCAACCCTCTTTTGGCTTACGTGTCCTTATCTCTCAAAATTATGCGGGGCCATAGAATCTGCAGGGGGAGTCGGGGATTTAGAGAATTTCCTTAAGAGTCACAAAAGCGCCTACACCGTATATAACTCGCTTTATGCTTCTGTTCGGCAGCAATGTCTGAATAAAACAGAGAAGTATTTTCTTCGCATGTATCGTCCAAAGATTCTGCGTGTGCTTACTCAAAGCGGGATAGGAGGTATACGGCAAAGTGACGCGGCTACTGCCAAATGTCTGCACCTGCAAACCGCGACGTTTTTAAGTCTGCACGGGCATCCTGCAGCTAACTGGCTCAGGAAGCGTCTCAAGACATTTTGCTGTAATAACGAGCAATGTCGTTGAGATAAGTATGCGTAAATACTGAATAATTCACGCTTGACGAATTGCATATTAGAGTGTAAAATACCTCTTGTTCGCGGGTCGTTAGCTCAGTTGGCAGAGCAACGGACTTTTAATCCGTGGGTCGAGGGTTCGACCCCCTCACGACCCACCATCGTACGCGGTCCCATAGTCTAGTGGCCTAGGACATCGCCCTTTCAAGGCGAGCACCTGAGTTCGAATCTCAGTGGGACCGCCATTTCTATGCCGGTGTAGCTCAGTTGGTAGAGCAGCGCACTCGTAATGCGCAGGTCTCCAGTCCGAATCTGGACACCGGCTCCAGCTCGAAAGTTAAAGAAGCGCAAAGCCAGGTAAATCAAGGCTTTGCGCTTCTTTCGTTTTTCGCCAGAAGAGGAAAAAATAGTCTTTTTTGTCTCCATTTTGTACTCGTGTACAAATGGACAAGAGCAACGAGAATCACGGTGTACAAAATTGACGTTGCTTGGGCGTTAAAGCAGGGAAAGTACTTTCCCTGTGGAGAAAACGCTTTCCTCGAATGTTTCTTATCGCTCGTGTAATATCGCCTCGTTTTGAAATAATTTTCGTTTTAACAGGAGGCAGCGATGTCAAAAATGAAACGTCTGGCGTCATTGACGCCCCGGAACAAAAGGTACATGGCTATAATCGACGAGCACTTGTATGTCGAAGTTCATCCAAGTGGAAAAAAGACCTGGTTCCTTCGTAAAATGGTCGATGGGAAACAGATCAAGAAGTCGTTGGGAAGCGTCGATGAGGTTAATTTTTACGAGGCGCGTCAGATGCGCGATCAGTTTCTCCTCGCTCTTGATCGGTGTAAGAAAGATGGAGAAGAAGACGTGCCCCTATCTCCGAGTTTTGCCGATATTGCCGATGAATGGATGGATGTTAAGTGCATACCACAGACAGAAGAACGGAATATACGAAAACAACGCTCACGCCTCGATCATTATGTATTGCCGGCTCTAGGAGATCTTCCGTGCAATGAAATCAAAGCGCCAAAAGTTCTTCAGTTACTCCGGCGGATCGAAGGGGAAGGACATAATAGCCTTGCCCACGATGTCGCTATCCTCATTAGCATGATTATGCGCTTTGGCGAGGCATGTGGTTATGATTGTCACGATGTAGTACCGGCACTCAAGGGAGCATTGGCCCCCGTTAAAGTCACGCATTATGCGAGTATACACGATCCAGCCGAAATACGGGTTTTGCTTCAGAAAATCAACGATCTCCCTGCCTGTTCGACCAAGTTCGGGCTCTTGTTATGCGCCTACACCTTTTGTCGCCCGTCAGAGGTTCGTGAAGCGAGGTGGGAAGAGATAGATTTTGACAAAGCAGAATGGCATATTCCCGCAGCGCGTATGAAAATGCGCAAACCACACATCGTCCCTCTATCACGACAAGTATTGGAGATATTGTCCTTTGCTAAGTACTCAGCTCGTAATAGTCCTTACGTGTTACCTTCGTCACGCGACCTCGAAAAATGTATTTGCCCGGATGCCTATAAATCTATGCTCAGGCATATGGGGTATCAAAAGGACATGATGACGGCACACGGGTTCAGATCCATGGCAAGTACAGCATTAAATGCCCATGGTTGGCCCGGCGATGCGATAGAGAGGCAACTCTCTCACTCAGACAAAGACAAAGTGCGTGCGTCGTATAACCATTGGGATTATATAGACGTCCGTCGCAAGATGATGCAATGGTATGCTGACTATTTGGACAGTATTCTCAACGGCCAGATAGTATAACGTAAAAAGCAGGGCGGCTTACAACAGCCGCCCTTTATTGTTACTCTTATAGTCGTTATTTGCTTTTTGCGCTTTTGGTCTGTTCGCTTTGCTTCTTTTGTGCTCTCTCGCCAGGCATTGCAAAATGGTGCTTTTGGTAATTTTCTGGGGTGAGTACTTTTTGCAAAACTGTGTTGATCCACTCAAGGTTTTTTCTGCCTGATTCTAGAGGGGGTTGTGTTAAAAGGTACTTTATCGCGAGTTCGTGATCTAAATTGTCTAGCAATGAATACCCAAATTTATTTAGGCCTATGTTTACTTCGTTGCCCCAATCCCCTAAACCAATTATGAATGTTAAACAGCTTTCCTTACGAGGATGTTTATCTTTGTCAGGCGTGTTGCTTTTTCTTTGGATTACTCCTAATTGCTCGTCTCGGCTCTTGCATTTTAATAACTCCTGAAAGACTGATAGAACAATGCCCGAATTTGTCAAGGTTTTGTATTCTATACCGCATTGATCTGCCAAACACTCCTCCATGACACCTTTCGTAGGGGCTTCTATCCTAGTATTTTCATCTGTATCGTAATTCCAAAAATCAACTAGTTTCGTATACAGATATACTAAATGCGTGATTTCATCTTCAGGATTTGATAACCGGTATGTATTTTGTAGAGAAGGTGCTTTATCTATACCTCTATCTTGTTTTAAGCGGTTATGAATGGTCTTGTATTTATCACGAAGTGCTTCTTGGTTTTTCAGGACTCTCGTAAAGCTGAAGGGCTCTGTAAGATATTCTTCAATCCCATATGGATCAGGTAAATTATCATTAATGAATTGCTTTGGTCCTTTTTCGTATAATTCATTGATTAATGGCATGAGATCAATTTCATTAAACTCCTGTGCGCATTTTAATAAAATCTTCACACCCTCAATTGGGTCAGTCGCAGAATTACGATATTCTATGAGCGCTTTCACGTTGTTGATTTGCTTTTCTAAAGTCATTATGTTGCACCTCACTGAAGTTTGGGATTTTCTGAACAGGGAAACTGCTTTCTTTGTAAGATATTGCCTCCTCACGTAAAATGCTCGCATGTAAATCATCATCGGGGAGGTCTTGAAAATGAACGTGAGTGTGGAGAACAGTCTACAAAGACAGAACGCCTTGGCAGCTTTGACTTCAATCACCTATGCAGAGCTGCTCGATGCCATTGCAAATCAGGTTGCTGAAAGGGTAGAGGCTAGGAAATCACATGAACAGGTAATGGCAGAGTATTTAACGGCCAGCGAGGTGTGCAAGATGCTCAAAATCGGAACCAAAACGCTGGATAAAAGAATCAACGAGGGCGAATTGCCACCGCCTATAATGGGTGGGGGAACCAAAGGAGCAAAGCGACTTTGGGAGAAGCGTCAGTTTGTCAAATTGAGTTGATCGAGACAAGCGGGTAGTGTTGTCACTACTCGTTTTTATTTACATGCAATTAAATTATACATGACTCTATCGAGGTGGGGGAGACCTATACATGCCAAAGCCATAGATAAATGTGCACACAAATTCTTTGAGAGGGCAGTATATCTGCTCTCTCTTTTTGTTGCTTTGAGCATTATACCATATTTAATTACGTTAGGGTGTCGATTTAATCGCGAAGGTTGGATGCTAGAGGAGTTATTTTACGATAATAAGCAGTAATCTCATTCAAAAGGTTGAGAAGATGTACTATAGATGGTATGATTAAAACACTCGTAATGTCTATGCTTAAGAAAGTGAGTGACCACATACAATGGCGATAAGCTATAAGCGTTTATGGAAACTCTTGATAGACAGAGACCTCAAGAAACGAGACTTGGAAAAAATGGCGAATATCAGCCATTTCACCGTCAACAAGCTCAACCATGGGGATAACTTGACCACAGACATTATCTCCCGAATTTGCCTAGCCTTGGAGTGTACACCAGATCAGATAATGGAAATACTGCCAGATGATGAAAAATACGCCAAATGACAATCTGTCTGTGTATGCATTGATACGGAAGGAGTGGCATCTGAATGTGTAAGCTGGAAGATCTAACCGTTGGCAGTATGGTCAGCGGTCTCGTAAGTAACGAGTCAGTGCAGGTCGTAGCCGTCAAATGGTTCGGCAACGCTGTTCTTGAGATCACATATAAAAATGCCAAAGGGATGCTAGCAGACCAGCTCTTGTACCGTGAAGACGAATGTCGCCTGTCTGTGCAGGAGGGGCATCTTCCATGGAGTTTTGATGCTAAGGGGGACGAAGTCAGGTTAGCCTCAGAAGCCTATCGGATCCACCTCGCGCATCTGTTTGATCCCTATCTGGCGGTACATACGTCATCTATAGAGCCACTTCCTCATCAGATCTCAGCTGTCTATCAGGAGATGCTACCACGACTTCCCTTACGTTATATCCTGGCCGATGATCCCGGTGCAGGCAAGACGATTATGACAGGACTTCTGTTGAAAGAGTTGATTATCCGTGGAGACTTGAAACGTTGCCTCATCGTGTCCCCTGGAAGCCTGTCTGAGCAATGGCAGGACGAACTGTACAACAAGTTTCACCTGAAATTCGAGATCCTAACGAACGACCGTCTGGAGTCGGCGGTCAGCGGAAACGCATTCACGGAATGCAATCTTTGTATTGCCCGTCTGGACAAGCTGGCCAGAAATGATGTCCTTCAGGAAAAGCTCAGGATGTCTGAATGGGATCTGATTGTAGTCGACGAAGCCCACAAAATGTCAGCCACCGTCTGGGGAGGTGAAGTACGGTACACGAAACGATTCCAGCTTGGCCGGCTTCTCTCGAATATCACTCGCCATTTTCTGCTCCTGACTGCAACACCGCACAACGGTAAAGAAGCCGACTTCCATCTCTTTTTGTCACTCATCGATCAGGATCGCTTTGAGGGAGCAGTCCGGTCCAGCTCGCAGGCAATCGAAGTATCCGATGTGATGCGCCGTCTTGTTAAAGAAGACCTCTTGAAATTTGACGGCAAACCTCTGTTCCCGGAACGTCGTGCCTATACAGTGAATTATGATCTCTCTCCCCGAGAGGCTCAACTTTACCATGAGGTAACGGAGTACGTACGGGAGGAGTTCAATAGGGCAGACAACCTGAGCGGAGAACACAAGAACACCGTTGGTTTTGCTCTGACAATCCTACAACGCAGACTGGCTTCCTCTCCCGAGGCAATCTATCAGTCCCTCCACAGGAGGCTTGAGCGTCTGGAACACCGGCTGAATGAGGAAAAACTAGGCAAACGTGCAGAAGAATATACGTCGAGTATTGACTACGACGACGATTATGACGATGATGACTACTCCGCCGGTGAGAGGGAGCGAGAAGAAGAGAATGTTGCAGAAAAAGCGTCTGCTTCTAGAACGATCGCTGAGTTGGAGGCAGAGATAAAAACCCTAAAGAAACTGGAAAGGCTGGCCAATGAAGTACGTCGCAGCGGTGAAGATCGTAAGTGGGAAGAGTTGTCCAGACTGCTTCAGGATAATGGCTGCATGTTCACTGCCGATGGTCAGCGGGAAAAACTCATTATTTTTACAGAACACAAGGACACGCTTCGTTACTTGGCAGACAAGATCCGAACCCTATTTGGCAGCGAGGAAATGGTTGTAACCATTCACGGCGGTATGCTCCGCGACGAACGCCGAAAGGTCCAGGAGAAGTTCAAGCAGGACAAGGATGTCAGGATCCTGATTGCCACCGATGCAGCTGGAGAAGGTATCAACCTGCAAAGAGCCCACCTTATGATCAATTATGACCTGCCATGGAATCCCAACCGCCTAGAACAGCGTTTTGGCCGAATCCATCGTATAGGTCAGACAGAGGTCTGCCATTTGTGGAACTTGGTCTCTCGGGAGACTCGCGAAGGACAGGTCTTCCTGTGCCTTTTCAATAAACTGGAAGAAGAACGGGCTGCGCTTGGGGGGAAAGTCTTTGACATCCTCGGTGAGATTACTTTTGACAACAGACCGTTGCGCGATCTGCTTATCGAGGCCATTCGCTACGGCAATGATCCCGAAGTGCGCAAGCGTATGCAGCAGGTCGTGGATCATTCCATGAATCCAGAGAAGTTCCGTGAGTTGATCATGAAAAATGCTCTGACAGAAGATTCGATGGATGTCTCCAAGGTCATGGAGATCCGGGCAGATATGGAACGCATGGAGGCACATAAACTCCAACCTCACTTTGTCGAAGCCTTTTTCCTGCAGGCTTTTAAGGAGCTCGGCGGCAGTATCCACAAACGTGAGAATGGAAGATACGAGATTACATTTGTGCCGTTCACAATCAGAAACAGAGATATGCAGATCGGTTTCGGCGAGTCAGTTCTGAACAAGTACGAGCGTGTCTGTTTCGAGAAGGATAACTGCAATATCCCTGGACAAGTACCGGCCGCACTGCTCTGTCCGGGGCACCCTTTGCTGGAGGCAACGTCAGATCTGATCCGGGAACGCTATGCGGACTCATTAAAACATGGGGCCATCTTTGTCGATGAAAACGATTACGGAAGAGATCCCCGACTCCTGTTCTACATAGAAGACGCAATTCAGGACGGAGTCATATTGCCGAATGGGAACAAACGGGTCATCTCCAAAAATGTCCATTTCGTGGAGCTAAAGGAGGATGGCTCGGCTATGAATGCCGGCTATGCTCCCTATCTCGACTACCGAGCACTGACCGAGGAAGAGTATCCCGTTGTATATGAATACGTCCAGCATCAGAACTGGCTGATGCACGATGTGGAAGACCGCGCCAGAGGATATGCTATTTCAGAGATTATCCCAAGTCATTTCTCCCAGATTAGGGCGCATAGGATAGAAATGCTCGATAAGATCGTCAAGGCGGTCACACAGCGCATGACAGCGGAGATCCAATACTGGGATGGACGCGCAAGTGATTTGAAGGATCTGGAAGCCGCAGGAAAAAGCAATCAGAGATTGACCTCTGCCAATGCTGCTCGCAGAGCACAGGAGCTGGAAGCTAGGATGCAGAAACGTCTTGCAGAGCTCGAAACGGAACGTATGATCTCAGTCATGCCACCTGTCATCATGGGCGGATCTCTGGTGATCCCCAAAGGGCTGCTTCAGAGCCTGATGCACACAAACACGCCGGATACCTTCAGTCAGAATGACCGTGAGGCAGTCGAATATGCCGGCATGAAAGCTGTTATGGACATCGAGCGAAAACTCGGATTTATCCCTGCCGATGTGAGTGCCAGGAAGTGCGGCTATGACATTGAGTCGGTCATACCCAAGGACAAGCAGACCGGCTCAGGTTCTTTGCGTTTCATTGAAGTGAAGGGCAGAGCGAAAGGCGCGACAACGGTTACGGTCTCCAAAAATGAGATACTGACCGGACTGAACAAGCCTGAAGAGTTTGTCCTGGCACTTGTTGAAGTCGTTGGTCAGGATACCCGTACGATCTACCTGAAGCGTCCGTTTAAAAGTGCACCTGATTTCACAGCGACCAGCGTAAATTACGATTTGAAAGATCTCATCCACAATGCAGAGATCGTGTACCAGGAGTGAGGAAGAGAAAATGGGTGTCAAAAAACTTATCGAAGTTGCATTGCCTCTTGAAAAGATTAATGCTGAATGTGCTAGGGAGAAATCGATACGGCATGGACATCCTTCCACTCTGCACCTGTGGTGGGCACGGCGACCTCTGGCAGCCGCACGGGCCGTTATTTGGTCCTCTTTGGTGGATGACCCCTCCTCGCATCCTGAGCACTTCCCAACAGAAGAAGACCAGAACAAGGAACGCCAGCGCCTGTTCAAGATACTGGAAGACCTGGTTGTATGGGAAAACTCCAACAATGAGGCTGTGCTGAGCCTTGCCAAAGCGGAAATCATGAAGTCCACGGACAACAATCCGCCCGCGCTACTGGACCCTTTCGCCGGCGGCGGTGCCATTCCGCTGGAGGCTCAGCGGCTTGGCCTGGAGGCCCATGCCCATGACCTGAACCCTGTGGCAGTCATGATAAACAAGGCTATGATAGAAATCCCGCCTCGTTTTGCCAATAAGGCTCCAGTTAATCCAGATTCCCGCAGGTTGGGTGATACCGGCTGGACCGGTACAAGCGGGCTGGCGGAAGATGTTCGCTATTATGGTGAATGGATGAAGCAGGAAGCCTTCAAGCGCATCGGTCATCTCTATCCAAAAGTAAAGGTTCCACAATCTCAGGGGGGAGGAGAGGCAACAGTCATTGCTTGGATTTGGGCGAGGACCGTGAAATGTCCGAATCCTGCTTGTGAGTGTAAAGCACCATTATCGGGCTCATTTGTACTTTCTCAAAAGAATAATAAAAATGTGCATATTGAGTTAATTCAAAACGGGAAAACGTTTAGTTATGAAGTTAAGGACGGAAAGGCTTCTCGTGAAGGGACAGTAAACCGCACGGGAGCAGTCTGTGCTGCATGTGGAACCAATATTCCCTTTGATTATATTCGTAATGAAGGAAAAAAGAAGAATATAGACTTTGATTTGATGGCAGTAGTTGCAGAAGGAAATAGAGGCCGCATATATGTATCTCCAACGCTTGAACAGCAGATAGCTGCATCTGTAAATAGAAGCGATGATGCTTTAAATGGAAGCTTACCAGAAAACGCTTTAGGTTTCCGAGTACAAAACTACGGTATGACTGAGTACGCAGATTTGTTTAGCGACCGTCAAATAGTAGCTTTGTCCGCTTTTGCCGACTTAGTTTCTGAAGTTCAGGATGTTATTGAGCAAGACGCTATAATAAGCGGAATGTCAAATGACCACATTTCTCTAAGTGATGGAGGACAGGGTGCTCTTGCCTATAGCCAAGCTATAGGGGTGTATTTATCATTTGTGATTGATAAACTGACAGATTATCATTCGAATGTTTGTACGTGGCATAATAAAAGAGAGACGATAAGTCATGTTTTTCGACGCAATGCGTTACCTTGGACTTGGGACTTTACAGAGGCTAATCCATTTTCTTCGTCATCTGGATGCTTTTCAAATATGCTTGACCAAATAATCAGAGCAATATCTGAATTGAAGGGCAACGTATATGCAGAAGCTTTACAATCTGACGCTCAAAGTGATTGTGGTTTACGTGGAATAATGGTCTCTACTGACCCTCCATATTATGACAATATTGGATATGCTGATTTATCAGATTTTTTCTATGTTTGGATGCGTAAGAGTTTACGGAAGACTTATCCAGCATTATTCCAAACTGTACTTGTCCCCAAAATTGAAGAACTCATAGCTACTCCATTTAGGCATAATGGGAGCATGGAACAAGCCAAAGTTTTTTTTGAAAACGGTATGCTTTTGACATGTCGTCAATTATACCAGTATACACGTGATGATATTCCCGTAACAATCTATTATGCATATAAACAGAGTGAAAGCGACAAAAACAGTGGTGAACAAACAGCATCTACAGGCTGGGAAACAATGCTTTCTTCTATTGTGAAAGCGGGGTTTACAATCACGGGAACGTGGCCAATGAGTACTGAAATGTCATCGAGAACTCGAAACCTAGGGTCTAATGCATTATCATCTTCAATTGTTTTGGTTTGCCGGAAGCGTCCGCTAGATGCTCCAATCTGTACCCGGCGTAACTTTATCAATGAACTGAAACGTGAGTTGCGCCCCGCCCTTCATAAACTCCAAAGCAGCAACATCGCGCCGGTGGACCTTGCGCAGTCTGCCATCGGTCCCGGCATGGGCGTCTACTCCAAATACGCACAGGTGTTGGAGGCAGACGGCACTCCCATGAGCGTCCGCAGTGCATTGAAAGTGATCAATCAGGAACTGGATCTGTACTTCAATGAACAGGACAGCGATCTAGACAGCGAAAGCCGCTTCTGTGTGGATCTTTACTCACAGATTGCCTTCAATGAGATGAAATTCGGCGATGCCAATACCCTTGCCACGGCGAAAAATACATCGGTGTCGAGTATGGCTCATCACGGTGTCGTCCATGCCCAAAAGGGCGTGGTACGACTTGCGGAGAGAACTGAAATGCCTGCAGTTATCAACGATGGCGAACAGTGTATTTGGTTGCTCTGTCAGCAGCTCACACAGAAAATGGCTGTGGAAGGTATTGATGGATGTGCCAAGGCTGTTGCTGACATGCTAGGCACTAATGCGGAACGTGCCAAGGATCTTGCGTACCGCCTGTACACGATCGCAGAGCGAAAGAAATGGGCACAGGAAGCCTATGCCTATAACTCACTGGTTGTTTCATGGTCAGAGATCCAGTCCAGAGCGGCACAGTTGCAGGCAGCCATTCCTGAGCAGCTGAAACTGAATGGCTTCTAAAGACCGAAGGGGATGGAAAGATGGAAGCAGGAAAAAGATACATACGTGATATATTCAGCGGCTCGATGAGACTGGAGATTCCCTTTTTTCAGCGGTCTTACGTGTGGGGCGAGCCGCAGTGGGAACGATTTTTGGACGACGCCGAAACGGTCTGTGCTAGCGATGAGTCCTATTTTATGGGGTCATTAATCCTCAAGCAAAAACCGACGAACTCTGCCAGTTCTGTAGGAAATGTACGGACGGTCGTTGACGGTCAGCAGCGTCTAACGACTCTGAGTGTCTTGATGAAAGTTCTGAGTCTCAAAACTGGCTCGACTCGGTCATTTGACAGACAGTTTATCCTCATCGATGACACACCTGCGTTGCTGCATAATCGGAATGATGAAGCTGCCTATAATCGTATCATGAAATTGGAATCGCTTGATGACTTGGAAGGTGCAGACGGTATCACAAGGTTGTACCGTTATTTTAAAGATAAAGTCGATCCCGAAAAACTGAATTTCGATAAGATCTGTAACCTTATCTATTTTGTGGGCATCGATCTGAGCTTTGACGAAGATGAGCAACAGATCTTTGATACCATCAATTCTCTAGGTGTACGCCTGACAACTGCAGAACTGCTTAAAAACTATTTCTTCGGCCGGAATGACATTGCTTCTTATGAAGAGAACTGGGTTGAGATTTTTGAGAAAGACGAAGAAACGCGTGCCTATTGGGACCAGGTTGTCACGTCTGGAAGCACCAAACGGACGTTCCTTGATTTGCTGTTCTATTCATTCCTTCTCGTAAAGGTTCAGGAGAACTCATACGGCGTCACTGCGGAAGATAAAACACGGTATTCGAGGGTTGAGCAGCTCTTCGGATCATACAAATCCTTCATTGAAAAATACGCCGGTGGAGACAGATCTGCGATCCTGCGGGACATCAGGGAATATGCCGTTGTGTTCCGGAAGGCAATCTCTTTTGATGTCTTGACAGAAGAACTCGCATCGCAGGCTGGGATTGACCGGATCAACGTGATTATGTTTGCGCTAGACACGTCGACGTTGCTTCCGTATGTGCTGTTCATCGAAAAGAACGTTGAAGATGAAAAGACCCGGAATGAAATCTATGATTACTTGGAAGCCTATGTGATGAGGCGTCTGGTCACCCGTCAGAATACCAAGAACTACTATCACCTTTTCTCGGATAAGTTGATTTTGAATCGTGTACTGACGAGAGAAGACCTTGTTCGTGCGCTTGCTGATGGCGATGATACAAACAGCCGTATGCCGGCAAATGAAGAAGTCGTTCAGGCTTTTCATGAATCCAGACTCACGAATAAATATGCCAAGGGGGCTCTTTATCTCATCGAGAGCCGGATTCGCGATCGTAACATGCATTCCACTTCACTCCTTGGAATCGATAAATACAGTCTAGAACACCTGATGCCCAAAAAATGGAGAAATAACTGGACATTTGCGGGTACGACAGCGGAAGAAGAGAAAAGAGATCAAATCTTACTGACACTCGGCAATCTGACGATCATCACACAAGCGCTGAACGCCTCGATCCGTGACGCTGATTGGGCTACCAAAAGATTTGGCAAAGGGGAAAAGGGTGGGCTACTTAAATATGCAGAGGGAATCGAAACGATTTACGAGTATCTGAACGGCGATGTCTGGGACGAGAAAAGTATCTATAAACGTGCTGAAGATCTTGCAGCGAAAGCTCTGGAGGTCTGGAAAGTATAGCAGCAGGTGATGTCGTTTATGTCAAAAAGAAAACTGATCGAAACAATCATGCCTGTCTCGGTCATCAACAGAGAAACGGAGCGAGAAAAAAAAGCACGAAATGGTGTGCCGAGCAGCGTGCACATATGGTGGTCTCGCAGGCCTATGGCAGCAGCCATAAGCACACTTTTTGCTTCTCTGATCGATGATCCTGCAGAGCATCCTGAAATATTTCCAACCAAGCATGAACAGCAGAAGGAACGCCAGCGTCTGCTAAAAATGACTGCAGATTTGGCTGCAGGAGGAGCAATCGTAAACGAAAGGTTGCTCTCTGACGCAAAAAAGGAGATCCAACGCTATGCGGTTGGTGATCTTCCCACAGTTTTTGATCCCTTTGCCGGCAGTGGCACGATACCTGTCGAGGCTCATCGTCTAGGACTGGATACCGTGTCATCTGACTTAAATGCTGTTGCTGCTGTAATGACGATGGTTCTGGGCGACGTACCGACGCGATTCGCGAATACAGTTCCGATCCACCCTGATGAAATGCGTTTTGCTGTCCCACTATCTGGTGCACAGGCTCTGGCAGATGATATTCGCTGGTACGGAAACTGGATGCAGGCTAAAGCATTCAAGCGCCTCGGGCGATTATATCCAAAGGTGAAGAATCCGGATACTGGGGAAGAACTTGAGGTCTCTGCATGGATATGGGGTAGGACAGTGAAATGTCCTAATCCAGGCTGTGGATGTAACATTCCACTTTCCTCGAGTTATGATTTGGCCAGAAAAAACGGGGCTGAAACGTGGATTGAGCCGTTAGTAAAGGCGAAGAAAGTTCATTTTCAGATTCATAATGGACCTCATAAAGCAGACAAATCAAAGGTTGCCGCAACCGCTGTATTCAAGTGCCCTGGCTGTGGTGAGATCACGCCCGATGCTTATGTGAAGGAATGCGGTATTGCACACAAGATCAGCAGTCAGCTTATCGCCGTTGTCGCTGAAGGTGAAAAGAAACGTTTCTATATCGAGCCGGATAAGATGCAGCAAAAGGCTGCCCTGGTATCTCCGCCCAAAAGGGTCCCTCATGGGAAGCTACCGGATTATCCGAGACGATTTTCTCCGCCTTCCTTTGGATTGACTGATTATGCAGATCTATTTACAAACCGCCAGCTCGTTTATCTCACGACTATGATGGATCTGACCTCCAAAGTTCAGAAAATGGCAGAAGAACACGCGCTTGAAAGAGGTCTCAGCAACGACTGCATCAGTTTTGCTAAGGGAGGAACGGGTGCTTTGGCCTACGCGCAGGCCATTCGCATCGTGCTTGTTTTGACGCTCAGTAAACTGCTGGATCGGTGTTCCAGCTTGTGTAGCTGGGATGCTAGTGGAGGCGGAGCCCTGAGGAATGTGTTCTCAAGAGCGGCGATGCCAATGATTTGGGACTATGCAGAAGGAAATCCATTTGGTTCTGCATCTGGTAATTTTCTCAGTGCCCTAGACAGGACATGTGAGGCAATTGCAAATCTGCCCACAGGCGTTCGTAGTACCACAAAAGTGGCAGATTGTAAAAAGAAGAACAGACTGAAGAATGCTCTGATATCGACTGACTTGCCTTACTTTGAGCGTGCTAGTTACGCGGATCTGTCAGATTTCTTCTATGTGTGGTGCAGGCGTGGACTCAAGAATCTCTTTCCTACATGGTTCAAGTCTGATGTTTCTCCCAAGAAGGATGAACTGACTTCGTTTGCCTATCGTTGGAAGGGAGACAGAGATCAGGCGAACGCCTGTTACGCAGAGGGACTGAACGAGGTGTTTTCTAATCTGTGTGCAAGTGCGGGAATGCATTATCCTACAACGGTTACGTTCGAATACAAGGGAAATAATGCTGGCATGACGGACAAGCTTAGCGAATGGGAGATTTTCCTCACCGCAGTTTGTAACGCTGGATTTATGATTACTGCCTCGTGGCCTTTAACAAGAAAATATGAGAGCAGTATCCCACTGGCAGAGGAAAGGGGCATTCCGATAACAGTCGTGCTTAGGAAGAAGCCTGAAGACTCATCCCAGACAACTCGCAGGGCCTTCGTTTCTGCTGTTAAGAGGGAACTGCCGAAACTTTTGAACGAAGTTGAGCAAATTGTAGATATCATGGATTTGCGTGCTTCAGTTATTGGGCGAGCTTTGAACATCTATTCCCGGTACAAGTGCATAGTAAATGCGGATGGTTCAGTGATGAGTCCGCAGACTGCATCTAGGATCATCGAGCAGGAACTGGATACCTTATTGTCCCCAATCTACGAAAAGGCAAATGACGGCAAGGAGGAAGACTGTAATGGCTGACAACCTCGAATATGTTCAGAAGGGTTTTCGCATTCTGCATCCAATGATGGCTGAATATATTGCAGAACAGCTGCATCGGGAATATGGTGACAGATGGTGGCAGGAGGTGAAAAACTGCTTGGCTGAGCAAGGCCGAGATCTGCCAGAATCCGGAGAACTGAGTGATCTAACGGGTGCTTTGGATATAGCAAACTGCCTTCGGATCATCGATCGTATGTGGAGTGTATTGTTTAGACGTCTTTTAAATCGTGACTGTCGCTCTTGGGCCAATGAGCTGATGGGGGTCAGAAATACTGTCTCCCATATTGGAGCACATGGTCTACCTAAAGATGATGCTGAACGTGCTCTCGACACGATGGCTAGACTGGGAAACCAGTTCGAGATGCAAAGGGCAGAGGAGATTCAGGCACTGTTGAGAGAGCTACGCTATGGCAGCAGTGCAGGATCCGTGGCGGCTAAAACGAGCAGTACGGTTGCTCAGTCTGTTAAAAACAGTTCGGACGTAGGAGTTCTGACTCGGATTAACGGACTTCAACTTCCAAGCTGGCGCGAGGTTATTGAGCCTCATCCTGACGTTGCTCAGGGCAGATATCTGAATGCAGAGTTCGCTGCTAACTTGGCAGATGTTGCCCGCGGCGGTGGTGCGATGGAATACAGTGATCCCGTGGAGTTCTTTTCACGCACTTACATCACGGAGGGGATCAGGGGACTGTTGGTCCAAGCTGCAAAGCGACTCAACGGCAGAGACGGCGAACCTGTCCTGCAATTGAAAACTGCATTTGGCGGAGGTAAGACTCACAGTCTTTTGGCCCTCTACCACATGGCGAGGGGCGTTGTTCCTCTGTCAAAATTGCCTAATCTACAGTCTGTCTTGAATGAAGCTGGTTTTAAGGAGGCTCCAAACGCGAAGGTTGCCGTCATCGTTGGTACTGCACTTGATGCGACAAAGTCAAGGCGTCCTGCTCAGCTGCCTGGTATATCGGTCAGCACGTTGTGGGGGGAGATCGCAGCACAGCTTGCAATTGCTGCGGGAAATCCTTCACTTTATGATTTTGTCAGAGAGGCTGATAGGAAAGGAGTCTCTCCTGGAAGCGATGCTTTGCGGGGGCTATTTGATGCCTGCGGCCCCTGTCTTGTTCTGATGGACGAGCTGGTTGCGTATGCGAAAAAGATATACGGACGGACTGGGCTGCCATCAGGCACTTTTGATAACTTCATCACCTTTATCCAGGAGATCACTGAAGCTGCGAGCGCCAGCAAAAACAGCATGGTGGTCGCGTCTATTCCTGAGTCAGTGATCGAGATCGGTGAAGGTGAAGGCGGTAGAAGAGCGCTTGAAGCTATTGAGCATACATTCGGACGTAAAGAGTCCATCTGGAAACCAGTCGCTGCGAGCGAAGGTTTCGAGGTTGTGCGTCGCAGACTGTTCCTTGACTGTAAAAAGCCGGAAGTACGAGATCAGGTTTGTACTGCCTTCAGCCAGATGTATCAGGAAAATCAGAGTGATTTCCCATTTGATGCTAAGGAAGTGGAATACCGGAGCAGAATGATCTCCTGTTATCCGATCCATCCTGAGATCTTTGATCGTCTGTATGAGGAATGGGCTACGATGGAAAACTTTCAGCGTACCCGTGGTGTGTTGCGTCTCATGGCCGCTGTGATCCATGAATTGTGGATGGCAAATGATGCAAGTGCAATGATCATGCCAGGATCTGTGCCACTGGATGTTCCTGTTGTGAAAGAGGAACTGATCAGATATCTTCCAGAGACGTGGAATGCGATCCTTGACTCCGAGGTTGACGGTAAAAGCTCAACGCCCTATACCTTGGATAAAACGACGATGCGTTATGGACAGAAGATGGCAGCTCGGCGTGTCGCAAGGACGATCATGTTGGGCAGCGCACCGACAGTGCGTGCCCAGACAATTCGTGGTATTGAAGCATCTAGGGTCCGTCTTGGAGTGATTCAGCCAGGGGAAAATGTCGCTGATTTTAATGATGCATTGAATGCACTTCGTGGTTCTCTGGCATATTTGTACGCAGATCCCGCTGGCAACCGTTACTGGTACGATACACGTCCGACGTTGAGAAAAACAGCGCGTGACCGAGCTTCCCAGTTTCCAGATTCGGAGGTTGAATACGAAATTGAGAAGCGCCTGAGGGATCTTCGTAAAGAGTCTCCTTTTGCAGCTCTTCATATTTGTCCTACATCTTCGAACGATGTTACGGATGAGCAAGCAGTACGTTTGGTGATTCTCAGGCCCGTAGATACATATAAAAATAAAGGAATAGACTCTGAAACCATCACCCCCGCCGAAAAGAAGGCTGCGGAGATTCTGAATACCAGAGGAACGGCTCCGCGAACCTACAAGAACATGTTGGCCTTTGTGGCTCCTGACCAGAAACTACTGCCGAACCTAAAAGCTGCTGTCAGAGATCTGCTTGCGTGGGCATCGATCAAGACTGACAGTACAGACCTCAATCTTGATGCTGGGCAGAACGCAGAGGCAGCTAGTAATATTTCCAGATGTAACGAAACCGTTAACACCAGATTGAAAGAGGTATACTGTTGGCTTCTGGTCCCCAGCATTGATAAAGAAGAAGATATCAAGACCGTCAAATGGGATATTGACCAATTGTCTGGAATTGAGCCCATCGTTGCAAAGACTGCTGCAAAGATGAGACAGAATGAACTTGTGATCACTAAGTGGGCCCCACAGCTTCTCAAAATGGAGCTGGACAATCTTTTATGGAAAAATGATCCTCATATTGACGTTAAGACACTGTGGGCGTATCTGACAACTTACTGCTATTTGCCCAGGCTTGCCGATTTTTCTGTGCTCCAAGAGACCATCCGGGCCGGTGTTGCTGGCGAAGAGTATTTTGCCTTGGCATCTGGTATTGAAAAGGGTAGATATACTGATCTTCGCTATAACAAGGCGGTATTGGACGTCTATCAGAGCGATTGCCTCGTTAAAGTCAAAATTGCACTGGAACAGATCCGTGTCGACAATCAAAAAAGATCGGACGATTCTGGTGGAGCTGGTGATAATCCACCACCGCAGCCTCCTGTACCAGGGCCCGGGGGCAAGCCTATACCACCTCAGCCAACTCAGTCAAACGACACGCGCTTCTATATGAACGTGAAGTTGGATAATGTCAGGGCTGTTAAAGAGTTGAGGGATTATCTCGACGAGGTCATAAATCATCTTTCATCGGTTGATGACTGTGATGTTGAACTCTCTCTGGAGGTGAGCGCCAATGCGAAAAATGGCTTCTCGCAGGAAACTGTGCGTACTGTCTCTGAGAACTGCCGGACGTTGAAAATTAATAACTTCGGATTTGAAAAATAAACGCATAGGCTTTAGTAGAAGACAACGGTCAAGGAAGTCATCAATCGTCGAATTGCAGGGGCCATGATCAAGAATATCTGTAAGGGGGAGGGGCTGACAATGTCAAATGAGTTCTACAAAGAAAACCCGGATGACGTGATCTGGCAGGTTGATACGTCTGATAGAGGCGGGGAATTCCTTTTTAGCTTCGACAAGAAGACGGTTTTAATCTCTTCTAAGACTATCCGTACAAGCTGACCGCTGAGCAGAAGAAGATTTTCGATAAGCAGTTTCCCTTTGGGGCTGATATTTTTAGTAACAGAGGAGTTTTCTCACAAGAGGGACTGCCCAACACCTGAGACAATTGCCGCTGTCGGGTTATCGTTAATGATAGTGGAAATGAGTAAGTCTCCTTTTCAGATATTTCCATAACATCTGCCTTGTTTTTTCAAATTTCTGTGCTATAATTAAGTCACCTATAAAGAGTGCGCGAGAGACAAGCTCGTTGACCGCACGACAACCTGCCGGAAGGTAAGGTGCCAATGCTTGAACGATGGGGACGACTGGAATATGACAACCCCGTCTGACGATGGGGTTGTTTTTTATGCCTCTTTATGGGAATTTTCCGTAAGGGGGCTTTTTTTATGGATCACTCTGACTGATACAGGAATTTTCATGGGCTGAACAATCATCCGGAAGCTTTATCTGCATAAGGAGGCAGACAATATCTCATGATTACTCTATCAAGAATGGGCCGTCCTGAGCCGCAATACCCTGAGTGCAAAGAATGGAAAGAAGTCTTCACTACTCATAACAGACTGACGCAGAAAGCTACTGTCAGCACTAATGGTAAAGAATACAAAGTAGCGCTGTATCCAGCGTGTAATAAATGGATTTCATATTTTGATCTTAATGCGGGGATGACCATCTACCGCTATATCAAAGATTTTCTCGAAGAAAGTTATGGAGACGCCATGGACTATGTCGGAGAGAACTATGGATTCTCAGACTTGGCTTCGGCCTTTATGGAGTTTATGTGTTGGTCACTTGTCAGTGACTATGGTGCCAGTATTGATGATGACGATCTTGACAAATTCATTGAAGAAGCTGGACTTAAGGACGAATATCCAACAAAAAGGAAGCGGGATAAGCTGAAAAAAGCCATTCGGGATGACATCCAAGAGGTCTTTGATGATTATTATGAATCTTATCAAAAAGGATATGATTCCGACCTGAGCAATCTTTATGATGCCATTTGAAAGTGTCGGCGTGATTAAGCTGCATACGTTTTGAGAAAAAAAGAGGTTGTCATATGTGTGCGTCGATAAGTCAAGGAAAGCCCACGGCATTCCTGATAAAAGCCAAATCATTAAAGAACAGCGAAGCGTCGTTTTTCACATGGCTGCAGAGCAAGGGTTTCAAATATGGCTGGTGTAAGGGACACTATGATGTCTGCGACTGGGTGTTTGTTAATATCACATACAAGTTATACGCTTGCGGAATGCCGGGCGTTGAGATAGCGAAAGCCCTGGGAAACCATGCGATAACGATTGATGAATTCAAGAAGATCTACGCGATCTACGAAAAATATGAAGGGCTCGGGCTGATGGAATTTAATAACAGCGGAAAAAAGCAGGGCTGAGATGGAGGAGAGAGAATTGGAGAATAATCAGCCGTCATTTCCGGACCTGCTGCTTCAAGCGCATATAGATCTGGAGCGACAGGGACCAGGTAGTCCCGATACGGTGAAAAAGGCACTGGCTTTTTTAGCAATGTCATGTAAGTTTGACTAAATTCGGATTTTTCTCACAGCCGTTGGATTTATTTCCTACGGCTGTTTTTGCTATAATAAAGTCTCAAATCGGAATTTTCTCAACGAGCAGACGGCTTTTATGGTTGCTTCGAGCCTTAATTTGCGCACTATTTTGACAGAATAGGGAGGAGTACTATGTTCAAAAAGATTATTGCAGGGATGGCACTGTTTTCATTTATGACTGTGAGCGCCGAGGCGTGCACTGTCATGGTGGTGACGAAGGGCGCATCGGCAGACGGGAGTATGATTGTTTCGCACTCTAACGACGGCCGTGGTGCAGAGATGAATCTCATCTATGTGCCTGCAAAGGATCACCCAAAAGGCAGCAAGCGCCCTGTATATCCTACTGCGGTGGCGCTCGATACCATGCCCGAGTACAACGCCTTTGACCAGCCGAACCTTGTGGCGCCGGAACGGAGCGAAGGTTACAATTATCCGGGCAAACCCCGTACGATACCTATCGGCTACATACCCGAGGTCGAGCACACATATGCCTATATGGACGCAGACTACGGAGTGGCAAATGAATACGGCCTGATGTTTGGTGAATGTACAGACATGTCTGCGCATCTGCCGGTGGTTCCGTACAAAAAAGGCGGCGGCATATTTTATGCGGCCGAACTGAGCCGCGTAGCGCTGGAAAGGTGCAAAACAGCACGCGAGGCCATTAAGTTAATGGGCAGTCTGATTGATGAATATGGTCTCTGGGGTACCGCCGAGACGTTGGCCGTTGCCGACAAGGAAGAAGCCTGGGTTTTTGAGATGCAAATGTCGCCGACAGGGAAGGGTGGACTTTGGATTGCGGAAAAGATACCGGACGGTGATTTTTTTATAGAGGCGAATCAGCTTCGAATCCGTGCAATCAGGGAAGGCGATCCGAACCAGATTTTCAACCCACGTCTGCCGGAAATGCTCAAGGAAGCCGGATGGGCAGCTTATGACAAGGAAGGACGGTTGGACTGGATGAAATCGCTGCAGTCCAAAGAGTTCCATCATCCGTATTATTCCAAACGTCGGGTCTGGCGGGCCATGAGTCTTGTTGCACCATCCAAAAAACTTCCGTCCCGTGTTGCCGGCTGGGATTCAACAGCCTATCCGCTGTCCATCCGTCCGGACAAAAAGCTGAACGTGGAAGATATCGCGCGTATTCATCGCGACTATTACCAGGGTACCAAATTTGACAAGTCGAAAAGCCCCCTGGCAGGCCTGTACGGCTCACCGTACCATTATGTTGTAGAGATGGGCGAGCGTTCTATCTTGTCTTCCAAAACAAGTTATTCCCATATATCGCAAGCCAGCGATGCGCTTCCGTCTCCTGTGGTTTGGATGTCGATGGACACGCCTTTTGAAAATCCATTTGTTCCTTTTGCCGTTTCAAAGGTACCGGATGAGTACCGTGCCCTGCGCGATACCTATGATCCTTCGAAGATGTACTGGGTTTCCAATCAGGTCATGGCGCTGACGCAAGGGTATTTTAACATTATGGCTCCCGTCGTTAAGGAGGCTGTGGAACAATCGGAGAAAAACTCCATGCAGCTTGTCGATTCATCCTCTGGCCTGACAAAGGAGCAATTTGCCGATGCCTTACGCAAAAACTCGCTCAAAATCATTGATGACTGGAAACAGCTTTCTGTCCGGCTTTTAATGAAATTTAAGAGCGACGTGGGCATTGAGTATGAAAAGCAACCCAAGCCGGACACTCCGAAGCATTATTGATGCTGATGGAGAATAACCAGCCGTCATTTCCGGACCTGCTGCTTGAAGCGCATATAGGTCTGGAGCGACAGGGGCCGGGCAGTCTCGATTGAATTCAGGTTTGAGGCGGAGAAGATTTATGAAGCTGTCTGCGATCTTTGAAGAAAAACCTGCAAAGTGGGGATTTCGCGGAGACCCGTATTTTGGGGATTACTTAAAAAATCTCGCGGAAAATAAGGAAACGATTTCACCGGATGAACTGGAAGCGTGGATAAAAAACGAATACTTTTCATTGTCCGGTAAGAAAATGACCGGAGAAGACATGGATTTTGTAGTGATAAAACAGTTTGCTCACGGCGGGATGAGTTCAGGCGGAGTGTCTGGTGAATGGTGGGTCGAAACCGGTATTCCACTTTTAAAAAGCAGATTAACAACAGTTTGACAAAGCCCGAAACGTCTGTCTATCAGACTGTCGCTTTGAATCAATCAGGAATCTTACCTTAACTGCAAAAATAAAGATTAACGTCGGTAGTATTAAAACGACCACAAATATTAGAAGATAAACATGCGTTAGATTGGATTGAATTGCACACGATCAAGATTTGAATGAGAAAACTGTAACTTTGAACTCAGGTGGTATAGATGCAGACGATCGATCAGGCGCTTGACAAGCTGAAACGTTCAAAATTCCGTTCCAGCTTTCATCTCACCCGGAAAGAGCAAGCGTATCTCGAAGACAAGGGCATGGAAGTCATGCGCAGACATGCTGAGGATTTCGTCCGGCAGAAGCTTGCACCAGCTGACCCGATCAACGACGGAAAGCAGACGCCGATGCATGGTCATCCGGTCTTTAAAGCCATGCATGCTACAGCGTGCTGTTGCCGAGGATGCCTGAACAAATGGTACAAAGTACCTTTCCATCGTGAACTGACCGATTCTGAACAGCAGCGGATCGTCAACCTTCTCATGGCATGGATTCGCAGAAACAGCCGAATTGAAGATCGAGACTAAGGAGGGGGCAAACATGAAACGACACCTGGCACTGCTTGCAGCACTGAGTACAACGCTGTTCTATGCTTCAACGTCACTGGCAACTTATCGCGGAACCGTGGAAGGAGAAGGAATTCGCGTTCGTTCGACTCACAGCATAAGGGCAAAAGTGCTGAAACGACTGGACATTGAGGAGAAGATCGAAGTTCTTGAATCGATCGGCGAGGGACGCCAGCACTGGTACAAAGTCCGCACAGAAAACGGCGTGACCGGCTGGATGTCAGGTGCATACCTCCAACAGCCGCAGAACGTCCCGATGAAAGTCATGGAGTCGCGCTCCCTGCGCGTCAAAGGCACAAACGTGAATATCCGCTCAGGACATGGGAAACAGTCGAAAGTCCTTGGGCGACTTTCTGCTCCGGTCGAAGTGACCGTGCTGGATTTCTGGGGAAGCGGAGAGGAACTGTGGTACAAAATCCGTACTGCAAAGGGACAAAGCGGCTGGATGTCAGCGCAATTCCTTGTTCGTGCTGATGCGCCAGATGGAAAGAAAGTGACCGAACTGCTTCAGGCTGCTGAAAGGGGGAACCTGAAAAAGGTACAGGCGTTGTTGAACTCAGGCATTCCCGTTGAGAGCTGTGATCAATATGGTCGGACGGCTTTGACGATCGCTGCACAGAAAGGAAATGCTGAACTTGTAGATTTTCTGCTCCAGTCAGGTGCGAAAATCGAAGCGAGCGACGGCACGACTGCTTTGGACAATGCCGCAAGCAGAGGACATATTGCCGTCGTCCAAAAACTCCTCGATGCCGGTGCCGACGTTGATGCCAGGTGGGAAGGCAGCATGACCGAAAGCGGCATGACAGCATTGGAAGCATCTGTCTGGGGCGGGCATATCGCTGTTGCAGAAATGTTGTTAAACGCCGGTGCTGATCCAAGAGCCGGAAAGGAAGACGGACACAGCGCCTTGTGGTGCCTTGAACACAGCGAAAAACTCTCTGTTCACGACAGGAGTTACCTAAGTGAACTGTTCAAAAAACACTTGAATCGATGACAGAGACCGCGGGCATAGAAACAACATAGGCATCGAATCTAGGCAATTTGATCAAGATTCCGTTCAAAAAGGAACCATTGGAACCAACTATTTAAGGGATGGTTCCACTTATAAAGCCTTGTCACTACTGATATGAACTAAGCTGTGGAACTAATTCCCTCAAAATATAAAGGCCTCGCACGGTTAATTCCAGCGGGGCCTTTTGTTTTTCAAAAATACAGTGTAAACGTGAAAACGGCACAAAAATCCTAAATACCAGTCTTTGCGGAGTGAAATGTAAATCGCATAGAACAATTCCTCGGTTGCCACCATAAAGTGTCAGCTCTGCTTCTCAGGGAAAGTGCTTTCCCTACGGGGAAAGTGCTTTCTTTGTCAGTAAAAAGGCATCGCCCTAAAATGACGCCATAATCCGAGGCTCGTCCTCAAGAAAGGAGTTATTCAACAGAGATGAATAACGCAGACAATGTCAAGCAGACAGTGGAGATGGAGACATCTATGGGCAACGTTGCAGAACAGGGCGGCATGAACGGGGCATTCGAGGGAGCAGAAGTTACCGGCGGTGTCTATCACGATACCGCCCCCTCCGAGATTGAGCCCCAGAGTGACGACGCGCAGTACAGCGAGATCGGAGCTGACGAAGAGGCAGAAGCCGCCGGCAGCGACGAACACGACATCCCCCCTTCTGAGCTCGGAGCACCGTGTGCCGAGACAGAGGAAGATGAAAACAAGCAGACGCAGGACGGAGCGTCTGAGCACGGTCCTGTCAAAGCCGACGTCACCTATGAGGAGATCTTTGGGGGATCGTCTCAAGCGTTATCTGCTCCTGTTCCAGAAAGCCTCAAGTGGATGGAATCGCTGGAAATGAACAAGAAGGGCGACATGGAACAGTCACGCTATAACTGCGAGCTGATCTTCATGAACGACCCAGAGCTTGACAAGCTTTTCGGGATGAACACCTTTACCGAAAAGACGGAATTGCTCAAAGAGACCCCATGGGATCGACCTTTGTCAAATCCCGTCGTCAGAGAGTCTGGGAAAAGTCTACTTTGGCAGCCCGATTCTTCTGAGCCTGAGTTCACCAACACCGACCTGCTCGAACTGTACGCATACATGAGTCGTACACATGGCTTTGAAAAGGAGAAGATCATCGACGAGTGTGTCACCATGTTTGCGAAAAGAAACAGCTTTCACCCTGTTAGGCAGTATCTCGACGGGCTGAGCTGGGATGGCAAGCCTCGCATCGACACCCTCCTCAGTGACTACTTCGGAATCGAGCAAACCGAATACCTCAGAGCTGTAATGCGTAAGACGCTCATTGCCGCAGTGAAGCGTGTGTCTGAGCCCGGATGCCAGTTCGATTCCGTCCTGACGCTGTACGGCCCACAGGGATGCGGCAAGAGCTCGTTCTGGAATAACCTGGCCGGTCGCTGGTATAGCGATCTTCCAGTCAGCATCGGGACCAAGGATGCTCTTCAGAGCTTCCAGGGAGCCTGGCTCATCGAGTTGGGAGAGTTGGCGGCTCTGAACTCCACGAGCGTAGAAAAGTACAAGGCCGTGATCACCCGTAAAGAAGATCGTTACCGCAGGCACTATGAGAAACTCATCGAGTCTCATCCTAGGCAATGCATCTTCGTTGGCACGACAAACAGGCCCGACTTTCTCAAAGACATGACGGGTAATCGTCGTTTCTGGGTTGTAGATGTGACTTCCAAGCAGACGCCGAAGAAGAGCGTGTGGGTCAACTTGCCTCGTGAGGCAGATCAGATCTGGGCGGAAGCAAAGGCGCTCTACGATAAGGACAACGAACCGTTGTTCCTCGATGGTGCGTTAGCAAAAGAAGCGGAACAACTTCAGAACAGCTTCATGACTTACGACCCGATGCGTGACGCGATCGAGCTCTATCTTGCTCGTAGCCTTCCTCAAAACTGGGGAAACATGACGCCAGAGCAGCATGTGGTATGGCTGAAGGACAGCGACAATATCGGGACCGCGAAACGCACTCACGTTTGTCTTAAAGAGATCATCAAGGAGGCGCTTGGCGAGATCGTTACGAATCCTAACAAGAAGGTTCTCAACGAAATCGCTGCAATCGTCAGCACGATCACTTACGACAACGGTGAGCGTTGGCACAAGCCGGAGCATCAGCGTCAGGCTCGCATACCTGGCTATGGCAAGCAGCGTATCTTTGAGCGTTACTAAAACTCCTTCGTTTTAGGGCTCAACGATCGCAAGTGGAACACGTGGAACGAACTCTGAGGAGATGGTTCCACGTAGGTTCCACGTAGGTTCCACCTACAAACCATTGCCATTACTGGATCGAGCTTTATGTGGAACTGGGAACGCACGATTGACCGTAAAAAAAACAAATATAGCAAATGGTCAACGGCAGTTGCCTCTGTTTCAATCTGCGGAGTCGAGCGGCCGAAGAAGCGGAAAACAACGGCAAGGGCTACGTAGAAGCAGATCGTGGCTCAAAGCATTCCAGAATGAGGAGCGCTATACCGCCAGTCTTTCTAAGCGGATTTCGCTATTATGTGGGGGCGCTATGGCTTTCTTCAATCACAAAACGGTTGCGGCCATTTCGAGCGCACTACGACCGTTTCGCTCCGCGCTATCGATCGTGGGCAGCGCACAGCGCAATATGCGCACCGTCGTTGCCAAGTAAATAAGACGCGTACAAGGATCCGCTGTTAGGCAATCTAACGTCGAAACAATCAGAAAATCGTCAAAAAGTGACGATTTTAATTCTGAACAAATAAGGAGGGGGTTATAATCCCCGCCTTATGCAAATCAATGGAAGAAAGAATTCTTCCACGCCTCTACAAAAAAGTACGCTCATGTCGTCTCGGCCGTAGTGTTAGAGCAAATGAGTGAAACAGCCGGTCGCATGAGCGTCCTTAAAAAGGCGTACATCAAGAATGGGCATGAGCTTGGCTTAGCCCTTAAAAAAACGGGAGGCTTTTAAAATGCAAGAAGTCAGAATGAATAACGTCATTGTCGATTCGGCCCAGTTTCTGTTTGTGCCCCAGAATTACCAGGGAGATGTGAAGTACAGATTGAGCATCGTCATCCCCAAAGATCACCCGCAGCTGCATGAACTGAAAGCAGCCTTCATCAGGGAGGCTAAAGAAAATTTTACGTCAGCGCGTGGGCTGACCAACCCGCTCGTGGACAACGACGCACCAGGCGCGAGTGTGCCTTATCCGTTTTATCAGAACTCTTACTCACTGATGCTGAACTCAAAGTTTCCACCCTCAATTTGGGACCAGACTGGTAAAAGGATAACGCAGCCAAGCGATCTCATCGTCACCGGTTCTGTGGTCAATGTGTCGTTCAAACTCAAAGCCTACTCCTTTCAGGATGGTGCAAAAGCAATCAGCCGTTATCTCAACGAAGTACAGTTTGTTAAGTGAGATCAAGATACGGTGCAGGCTGCGGAGTAAAGACGTAAAACCGACTGAATAGGCATAGTGCGATGGCCCTGCTGGAGCTATCTGGCAGGGCCATTTGCTCGCTTCTGATTGTATAACAACATTTGACAATAAAAAATCATGTGCTATAATTTATTCACACCACGAAAGATTGGAGGATTATAAGATAAGATGACCTGACAAAAGTAAAACATGACGATGGATGTTCCTTAGCCATCAAGATGAAGCGCACTAACCGTATCGTCTTCGTCATGAATTATACGCTAAATATTTGAATATCTGATTAAAATGACGAGAATTAAACAGAACATCATTAAGGGGAGGAATTTTTCACTCCATGAAAATTATTACAAAAAAGGAGACGATCAAATGATTGATTTTGTTCTTAACAATGTACGCGCAGACTTTACTGCGCAGGTCTTTAAAGCACAAGCTTTTGAGGGCGATGAGCCCAAATACGGCATTACTCTTCTCATTCCCAAGAATGACCCGCAGGTTAGAACACTGGTAGATGCCATGAAGAAGGCAGCTATCGAGAAATTCGGCGATCTTCCTGCGAATCTTTACTATGCTCTTCGTGACGGCGATAAAACGAAGGATACACAGAAGTATCCGGAATTTAAGGATTCATTTTACATCCAGCCGAAGACGAAACGCCCCCCGCAGGTCGTTGATTTGTATGGCAATAGAGTTACTGAGGAGGACGACGAGCTCTATCCTGGCCGTAACGTATGCGCCTGGTTTGATCTTTTTGGTTATGACAACCATGGCAGGAAGGGCGTAAGCGCACAACTGAAAGGCATTCAGGTCGTCGAAGGCGGAGAGAGAATAGGTGTAGGAGCTGCGAACCTGCCCTTCAAGTTTAAGAGTGCCGATCCGCGTAGTGTTCCTCAAGACGAAGACGATCCGTTTGCGGGTCTGAACTTCGCCAAGAACCTAAGTGCTGTGGACGATGACATTCCGTTTTAATAGGTGTCATAGAAACTACGTATAGATGAAAGTAATGCCAGTGCCGGTTTTATCCGGCATTGGCACTTAGAAATACACAGAGGGGCTTGGCCCTTCTGCACTTATCTGCTGTGATGACGAGAAGCGGAAACACGGTAACGGCATGAAACGCTAGGTAAGGCAGCAACACGGTAAGGGAATGAAAACAGTAGATAACATCCCATTTTTGTAAAGGAGGATGTTATCACATGAATGATAACTCTTCGAGCCCGCAGTGGCTCAAACCTAAACTTGATATATTGAAACAGGTCTTTTCTGACTATGGCAAGGTGTTCGTCAACTGGACCGGGAACAAGATCCCCTGCACCACGAATGGATATTGCGAGATCTTCCCTGACGGGTCGCCGTATTACGGCAAAAACGACCCTCGATACAAGACCGACGATCCGAACAGAAAAACTCCAAAGGACTTTGAGTTTTGGAGCACCCTCGATGAGGCGATTGCCGCCTGTAATGCCAACCCGAAAATCAACGGCGTTGGAATCCGACTCGGCAAGTTCCTGAACACGGTCTGCATCGATCTTGACGATGTTGACGACGTAATGACCGACGCAAGTGTGAAAGCCCTGATGGCACTATTCCCCAGCTACACGGAGATCAGCACGTCCGGTCACGGCATCCACATCTTCTTGAAGGGCAGCAAAGGCAGCATCACCCAAAGCAGAAAAGTTGTCAATTTGGGCGACATCAACACCGAGCTGGAAGTCTATGACAGCGACCGATACATGATTACCACAGGACACGCCATCAGCGCTGTAAGAGAGATCGCAGACTGTCAGGACGCTCTGAATAAGCTGCTTGAGCAGTTCAGGGAAGATGCAGAAGAAAATACTGTCATTGAGGCAGCTTCCAGCGAAGAAGAATCAGTTTCGCCGGATGAAATTCTTCAGCGACTGAAAGAGAACTCGAAAATCGCGCCTCTGGTCACTTTTGACAAAAGCGCTTTGAAAAAATACTACGGTGTGAACGATTACGATCAAGGCGATATGAGCAGCATGGACATGACCCTGATGAACGAAATCGCCTACTTGACCAGCGATTATAACAAAGCCGTCGAAGCCTTCAAAAAGACAGACCTCTACGCTCGCAGATTGCAAGTCGATTATAAAAAAGCGAACAGAGCAGATTATTTTGAGCGAACATTCAACAGCGCGAGGGAATACATCAACAAGCATCCGAGAATCGACAGTCAGTTCTGTGCCAACGACAAGGACATTCTCTGGCTGAAGGATAACCTCATCAACGATGAGCTCACCGACTTCAAATTCATGGAGTATCTTAACAGCAAGGCGCTGTTCAGAAATGTGCGCGTCATGCTCGACATACAGAGCAAGTTCGTCAAGTATGATGACTCAATCGGCTGCTGGGACTTCAACAACGTCAGTGACAGCCTGGTCAGACCGATAGTCATGAAAGAGATCATGCGCCTTGTGACGATCATCAAGAAGAAGTACGACGGCGATCTGACAGTCAATCCTATCATTACCTATCTGACAGCGAAGCTGAACAAACGTGGCTGTGAAGACATTCTCGCCTGGATTCGCAAGACGCCTGAGTTGCAGATGCGCCAGTCGGAATTTGAGCAGCCCGAACGAGTTGCCAACTTCATCAACTTCGTGGATAAGAAGCTGAACCTTGAGACTGTCCATTTTGAGGACAACGATCCCGAGGATTACAGCAGTAAGAGCTGTGACATTCGTGTCCTCGACTATCTGGATGAGAACGGACAGATCAAGCACGATAACGTCGTCAAGGAGTATATCCACAACTTCTTTACCCCGACGTTTGGACCGGATGCCGGCATTTTCGATGATGAGCTATACGATTACTTCCTCAGAGCTTTAGGCGCAAGCCTCCGCGGCTCGATTAAAGATAAAGCTGTGTTCTTCCTCTGTGGTCCGGCCAATACGGGTAAATCCGTTCTCATGGACTGCTTGGGCTATGCACTGAATCTCCTGGGTGGAAGGAGAAAATACTTCTCTCATCTGGAGAGCAGCTTCTTCACAGTGGACCGAAAAGGCGGCAATAACGATGCGCTTGTCGATCTTCAAGGTGTAAGGATCGCCCGCATCTCCGAAATGAGCACCGACGACAAGATGCTGAACGAGTTTATTAAGAACATCACCGGCAACGACGTTCTGACCGGCAGCCGAAAGTACGAGAACGCTGTGACCTTTAGGAATATGGTCACAGTCTGGGTCGAGACCAACGAGATGCCAACGGCAAAGAACGGCGCGGACAACGCCTTTTTCAACCGCATCAAGTGCATCGACTGCAAGCATATCGTCGAACCTGGGCAACAGGACAAAGAACTGAGGACCAAGCTGCAAAATGACCAAGGCGGCTGGTTATGGCTGTTCGTCGAGGCGGCTAAGGCCTATCGCGATCACGGATTGCAGGACTGTCAGAAGGTCATCGACAGTGTGAAGCACTATCGAACACAAAGCAGCAACGTCCTCAAATTTGCAGAACTGTATCTTGAAGTGACCGGCGAGCCCAGAGATTACATTGCCAGCGGTCTGATCTACGACCGATTCAAGGAGTTTTTAGTCGACGAACAGGGATCGGACGCTTATGCAGGCTGTATTGAAACACTCGTGAAAAACATTATTGCCCCCAATGCCGGCAAATTAACAAGCGGCAGAAAGTATATAAACGGGAAGCAAACGAGAATTATAAAAGGGCTCAGATTCAAGGAGATCGACGATATACCGGCCAACAGTATTGGAGTTGCCAAAGATTTTGATCCTGACGCAATTCCATACGACGCAATACCTTTTTAATGAGTCACGGAACAGAGCGGTATGGGACACGTGAAAAAGACGTGTCCCATTTGTGTCTTATGACGTAACACCAGTAATACCAATGTTTTATAAAAATCACAGTCACTAGGACGCCAAAATTGTTTTACACCACACCTCCACCATAGGAAAATGAAAAGAGAATAATTCCATGCAGACTCTTTTTCTTCCATTTTTAGAGTTCTAGTGTCTTGTAAAGTGTGGTAATGCAGTGTTTGTAATGGATGAGCTCACAAGACACATTCGTAAGACACTAAATTTTAAAGATTGAGTGTCCTGAGTAATTTTGAAGGATACTGTGATTGCATGGCTCTATAGACAAGACACGTAAATCGAGTCATTTGAACTATGTGTCCCGGAGAGAAAATTTATACGGCGTAAATTGCTATGAAGTTCATGATGAAACTTTAGGTGGATTAAATTTACCCGAACAAATTTAGAGAATTTTATATCTAGCTCTAGGAGGTAATGTAAATGAAAAACATCCATTTTTCAGATTTATTAGCGTCAGGCGTGAGATCGGTAGTAGTTGAGGGCAAGCGGTATTACGTTGCCAAGGACTTCTGTGAGCGCATTGGCATGAAGGACCATAAGAAATCCACAGCCAACTTCTACGAGGAAGACACGATGTACTGGAAGGTCCCCACGAACGGCGGAGTACAGGACATGATTGTCATCTCGCCCAAGGCATGCCTCATGTTGATTTTCAAGAAGGTGTTGAGGGCCGGCTGTGACGAGGATAGCACGGTATTTCATGTCGGCGAGGAGTTACTCAAGGAGTTGTTAATCGAAACCTTACCAAGTGCACATTTATCGAGAAAGCAATAAGGGCGGTCAATATAATGCTGAGTGATGGTGTGCGTATGGCATGAGTTGAAAAATCAATGTTATATTAGTTAAGTAGTAAAGTATTAATTTCGATAATGTGATAATAAATCACTGACATCTACTGGATAGTAAAATTCACAATAAAAGTGGTTGTCAAGTTCCATGTTTTCATATAAACTAATCATCTCCATTATTAGTGGATAGTCTGAATGGTTGAAAAGGGCCAATTGTTTTAGACGAGCGATAATCCTGCCGTTTAAAGACTAGCAACCATCGCATAGACTAAAGGCCAGCGTTATATATTAAATATAGTAATTGAATATTATATGGGCCAGCATGGATGGTTATAATCAGGGCAATGCGCCTGATAGTGAAAGTGAGGATTAAAAAAGACACCTATAACCACCATAGGTTGGCCAACAGTAAAGATTTATTTTGTAGAGGAGTCTAGTAGAATGGCATATATATATAAAAAGTTGCGCGGAATGAAAGGCAAGGAGTTACTGCATGTATGGGCAGAAGGCTGGAGAGATCAACAATGGTCTCTTTGTGGAGTATGGTTTTCCGTACAAGAGAGAAGTTGCCGTTTTTGAACAACTGGTACACGCTGAAGTAAAGAATGTGGAGCAAGAAATGCTCGACAACGGTTTTGTGAGGAGGCTTCCACTGATGTCTAATCAGCAAATCAGGGGTGAAGCTATATTACGAGCGACAGGGCTTACTCTCACTGAACTTATCTTTGAGGCATTTAAACTTGGTGTTGCTTCAGAGAGAGCAAATGCAGAAGGCAATAATGAAGCTGCCAACGCCATTTCGGAAAGTCTTGAGAGTTTTCTCATTCCAAGTGGTACCAACTCTATATTGGCGGTAATGGCCTCATTGAGTGAGGCTAACCAAAAGGCACTTCGCCTAGTTCTGGGCATGGAAGAGACATCGAATAATCACGATGTTACTGACAATTCCAACCCCGAAGTTGCATAAAATTAAGAAATATTTCAGAGGCATGGCGTTTGCCATGCCTCTTTTTTGTTGTAGACATATCCAGTGATAAATATCAGGAGAGAATTGTTGGATCTTGCCGTCATATTCAAAGGATTCATTAACACACTACAAACACATAAGTCCACAATGAGATTATGTAAAAGGTTTTAGCGTATAACAATTTTCGATTTAACATCGTATTAATATTATGCAAGTGATCCAATAAATATGTGAGTATATCTCCCGTATTTCTGTATAAAAATGTGAAATAAGCTTGCGAAGGGAGAAGTCTCCAATTATAATCGGAGTGAGTAAGTGATCGAGATACATGTTAAGAGGAGGCGTATTGATGAAGCGTCTTATCATGAAAAAGCTGCAAGAGTGGAAACAGTCTCCCTTCCGTAAGCCTCTGATTCTCAAGGGCGTTCGACAGGTGGGGAAAACCTGGCTCTTGAAAGAGTTTGGCAAACAGTGTTATGACAACACAGCTTACTTCAATTTTGACGAAAATCCAGAGTATCGACAGTTTTTTACGACGACAAAAGATGTGAAGCGCATTCTTCCCAACCTCATGATGGCAAGCGGCGTCAAGATTGAGCCTGAAAAGACGCTTATCGTCTTTGATGAAGTGCAGGACAGCCCGGAAGTCATCAATGCCATGAAATATTTTTGCGAGAACGCGCCTGAGTATCATGTTGCATGTGCAGGCTCTCTTCTCGGCATTACTTTAGCAAAGCCTTCTTCTTTTCCAGTCGGCAAAGTGAATTTCATGCAGATTGATCCCATGACCTTCACAGAGTTTCTGCTTGCCAATGGAGACGGGAATCTTGCAGAATACCTTGATACTGTCGAAACGTTAGAGCCGGTCGCGGACGCCTTTTACAACCCTCTTTATGAGAAGTTGAAAATGTACTACGTCACTGGAGGAATGCCTGAGTCTGTTTTGATGTGGACGGAGGCGCATGATGTCGGCGCGATGCAGGAGGTCCTTTCCAATATTCTCGGCGCTTATGAACGTGATTTCGCCAAACACCCAGACACACATGAATTCCCGAAGCTCTCACTCGTCTGGAAATCCATTCCCTCTCAACTTGCCCGAGAAAACAAAAAATTTCTCTACAACGTCGTCAAAGAGGGGGCAAGGGCACGGGAATACGAAGATGCATTACAATGGCTGGTAGACGCAAGACTTGTTCATAAGGTCTACCGTTGCAAAGCGCCTGGGTTGCCGCTCTCTGCCTATGACGATCTTGCTGCATTCAAGCTCTATCTTGTTGACGTCGGACTTCTTCGTCGATTGTCGCTCCTTGCTCCTACGGCTTTTGGAGAAGGCAACCGTCTGTTCACAGAATTTAAGGGGGCTCTTACCGAGAATTACGTTCTTCAAACGCTTCTGACACTGTATGAAGTATCTCCGCGTTACTGGAGCCAGAATAATCCGCCTTATGAGGTCGATTTTCTGATCCAGCGCGAGAATGACATCTTTCCTGTTGAGGTTAAAGCCGAGACCAACACGAAGAGCAAAAGCCTGAAAAAGTACAAGGAGCTGTATCCTGAAACTGTAAAACTACGTATCAGGTTCTCTCTGGACAACCTGAAACTCGACGACGATCTGCTGAATATTCCGCTTTTCATGGCAGATCAGTGCGATCGGCTGATTGAGTTGGCGCTGAGGGAAAATTCTTTATCAAAATGAGAGGAGTAAAAAGTCTCTTAACACGATTGAATGGTTAATAGCTCTTTTAAAATTGCTCTTAAACCTACATATAAATTGTCATATTTTAGAGTAAGGCTGTGCTGAAAAGGCACGGCCATTTTCTTATATTTAACAGAGGTTCTTTAGGTAGCCTGTTTCTGCTTTAAATTTATCAAAATGTTATTTAAAGCGCTCTTGAATATTTTTAATAAGCGGCTATAATGAACATATAAAATGCATTATTGATATATTATCTCTACAAAGCGGGGGATATGCATGAAAAAAATTGCGCTCATAGGGTGTGGCGCTCTGGGATCTATTGTTGCTCACGGTATTGTTGAGCAACTTGCTGACGATTACACTTTGACCGGAGTTCTCGACGTAATTCCTGAAGCTGTTGAGAAACTGGCGCAAGCGGTTCACGTAAAAGCCTGTCACTCTTTGGAAGAGCTCATTGCGGGTGATCCGGAACTTGTACTTGAAGTCGCAGGGATCCCCGCTGTTAGAGCACATGGTCTCAACGTGCTGAATTCTGGGCGCGATCTCCTGATAATTTCTATTGGTTCTCTAGCAGATACAGAGTTGAAGAACCAGCTTGTCTCAGCAGCTAAGGCAAACGGAAGGAAGATTTATCTCGTCAATGGAGCTCTCGGCGGCTTGGACATCATGCAGACGATGGCAATGATGGGGCCGACGAAAGCATCTATAGAGAGCTCAAAATCCCCAAAGAGTCTTAACGGTGCTCCTTATCTGAACGGTAAGGAACTTCCAACTGACAAGGAAACAAAAGCATTCGTCGGCAGTGTTACAGATGCCATTGCAGGGTTCCCCAAAAACGTCAACGTTGCCGTCGCAGCATGCCTTGCTTCTCAGTGCCCTGAAATTGCAGTTTCAATCAAGAGCGTTCCTGGATTGAAAGAAAACCAGCATAGTGTCCATCTGGAAAACACTCTTGTTACCGCAGACATTACAATCCGCTCACGTCCAGACCCAGAGAATCCGAAATCAAGTACATCGGCTGCATGGAGCGTGATTGCGCTCCTTAAAAATCTGGCTTCGCCCGTATTTATCTATTAATAACGGCTGGCCGTAAAACTGTCAAAGAAAGAGGAAGAGGAGATGCTGGATCAGAAACTGATCGAACAGGAGTATGGATACCTCAAGGACGTGATATTCCTGAATGTATCCTCAGTAGTAATGCCGCCTGAACGTGTCAAAACTGCATATCGCAACTTCATGGACGATTATGTAGCGAATTATGGTGCTGACGTTGTTGGCAAAGCTTGGGACATTGTAGCTGAAACCCGCCCTAAGGTTCAGAAACTGATTAACGCAGCCGAGTCGCATGAGATTGCCTTTGTGAAGAATACGGCAGAAGGCGTTTCCGAGCTCGCTATGGGACTGGAAATGCAGCCAGGAGATAATGTCGTCATTGCAGATCAGGAACATCAATCGACACTTTTCCCTTGGATCAATGCTCACGAAAGGCGAGGCATCGAGCTGAAAGTCATCAAATCAGAGGATCGCGAGATCCCGATGAAGGCCATGATCGATGCTATCGATGACAAAACTAAAGTCCTGATGGTCTCGTCCGTGCAATTTTCAACAGGCTTTGCGGCAGACCTCAAACTTCTCGGTCAAGCCTGTCGCGAGAAGGGTGTGATTTTTGCAGTTGACGGTATTCAGTCACTGGGACGCCTAAAGCTTGATGTGAGAGATTTCTGCATCGATTATCTGGCAGCAGGCAGTAACAAAGGTCTGCTTGGCACGCTGGGGGCAGGAATTGTGTATTGCTCTGACAGTATCGTCAATCGCATTGTTCCCAGCATCGTCGGATATCAGAGCACCGTCAGCCACGTCGCGCCCCCGTCAATAACAACAGAGTTCGATCACTTGGAGTGGTATCCTCATGCACGCCGTTTTGAGTCAGGAAACCTGAGCTATAATTGTATCCTGGCAATCTCCAAGGGCATTGATCTGCTTCTTGAGCTGGGAATTGAGAATATAGACGAACATATTCGTTCACTTGAAAAAGATTTGCGGGCACAGATTGCTGATTTGAAACTGCATGTCGTACAGGCAAAAGACCCCAAACATTGGGGTGGCATGGTATGTGTCTATTATCCTCCGAAGCATGAGGAAGACGTAGTTAGGATTCTCGGCAAATACAAGATCTACTCGACAATGCGCGGCGGTTACATGCGCTTTGGTCTCAATTTCTACAACACACATGAGCAAATGAAGACGCTTTCCAAAGCGCTTCATGAAATTGATCAGATTCAGGCGTAACGCAGGCAAAACATTTGAAAGGGAAGGGTGATCGTTTATGTTCAAGAAGTACATGCAGATTCCGCTTTTTACCAAACTCCTCGCCGCTCTTGTTCTTGGTGCTGCTGCTGGCCTCTTCTTAGGCAAGGATATTCTAGTCATCAAGCCTTTGGGCACTATCTTCCTGAACCTGTTGAAGATGGCTGCACTTCCTTTGATCGTCTTCAACCTGATTGCTGGTATCTCATCTCTTGACGATCCTAAGATGTTTGGTCGCGTTGGTCTCAAGATCATGATTTATTACACGCTCACGACCGTCGTAGCCATTCTGGTCGGTTTAGGAGCTGGCTATCTGTTCCAACCGGGGACCGGATTCGTCCTTCAGGGCAGCTATGATAAAGCAATCCAGACAGTGCCCTCGCTTGGTAGTACGATAATCGGTCTGATCCCAGGTAATATTGTGGAAGCCCTTGCTAAAGGTCGTTTTGACCAGATTGTCGTCTTCTCAGCAATTATCGGCGTTGCCGTTCTTTTCCTTAAGCCCGAAGACAAAGCCAAGGCTCACGATACGTTCCGCGTGATGTCCAATCTGTTCAACAAAGTCATTGGTGGTATCATGGTCTACGCTCCGATCGGCGTCTTTTCGCTGATGGGCTGCACAGCAGGCACATACGGTACTCAGCTCGGCGGATTCCTTGCCAAGTATTTAGGTGCCTCCTACGCAGCTATTCTCATTCATCTGTGCGTGTATTTCGTCCTGTTGGCGGTCTTCGCTCAGATGGGACCTGTGACGTTCCTTCGCGGAGCTTCTAACCTCATCGTGACTGGACTGAGTACATCTTCGAGCCTTGCCTGCATTCCGGTCAACCTTGACTGCGCTGACAAGCTCAAGGCCCCTCGTTCGATCTCATCGTTTACTATTTCACTGGGCTCGCAGATCAACAAGGACGGCAACGGCATGATGCTTGCTATCACGTTCCTCTTTGCTGCGCAGGCGGTCAATGCTCCGCTTTCGACTGCAATGCTCGTCAGGGCGATTATCCTTTCCCTGATTCTGACGACAGGTGCTGGCGGCGTTCCTGGCGGCGGTATCGTTACGATTGCTATCGTCATTGATGCGTTTGGTCTGCCACTCGAAGTTGCTGGCATCGTTTCTGGCATCTTCGCCCTTATCGACATGGGGTACACCACGATGAACTGCCTTGGAGACCTTGTAGGTACGATCATTGTTTCTAAGTCCGAAGGCAAACTCGGTGTAGAGAATCCTATGGAGTCGTAAATGACGTTTTGACGCGAACTCAATTTAATGAGCAGCAATAACATATAAGGGCAAATAACATAAATTTCCCGTATTGTCGTGGTAAACGACGTGCGGGAAATTTTTTTATGGTACGTTATTGTGTCTTTTTTTCTTGCTATTCTCTCTAGCCATGATAGAATTAACTGTAGTCCGTATTGTGTTTATTTGCAGGTATGTTTCCAAATTGCCCAATTACGGACCGAGCGGCGTTTCATGGCTTCGTGATATTTCATATTTTAGGGGAGGATGAACTATGTTCAAAAAGACGTTTTTGTTTCTCGTCGTCATGGGGCTTTTAGGTTCTGTAGCAATAGCGGCTCCAGACATCGTAACTCGCGACGTTTATTCTGAGCATGGAATGGTCTCTGCGGCTCATGAACTTGCTTCAAAAGCCGGTGTCGAGATATTGCAGAAGGGCGGCAACGCAATCGACGCCGCTATTGCCACGTCGTTTGCCCTCAGCGTCGTAGAAGGTCATTTCACGGGAATTGGCGGCGGTGGCTTCATGACGATCCGCGATGCTAAAACCGGACATGTCACCTTCCTTGATTACCGTGAAGAGGCTCCTGGTGCAGCAACGAAAGACATGTATGCCTCAGAGCAGGCCAAAAAAGAAAAATGGAAGTCATTCGGCGGCAAATCTGCCGGCGTCCCTGGCTGGGTAGCTGGCATGTTCTACGCACTCGAAAAATACGGTACGATGAGCATGGCCGAAGTTATCGCTCCCGCAGTGCGTCTTGCGGAAGAAGGCTGGACGGTTGAACCTAATCAGGCGAAATGGTATGAGGAGATGAGTCTTCCCGTCGTAGACTTTTACGAGACAAAGGATCTTCCTTTCTTCAACGGAGAACTGCCTTATGCTGTCGGCGAACACATGAAGCGTCCTGATCTGGCAAAGACTTACAGGCTTCTTGCTGAAAAAGGCCCCAAGGCATTTTATGACGGCGAGATCGGCGAAGCGTTCGTTAAAGAAGTTCAGCGACTTGGCGGTATCATGACGATGGATGATCTTCGCGCTTATAAACTTGAAGAGCGCGTTCCTGCCGAGGGTGTCTACCGCGGCTATCACATCTATTCAGCGCCTCCTGCGTCAAGTGGCGGTACCCACGTTGTTGAAGCTCTTAACATCCTCGAAAACTTCCCGATGAAGGATTATGCGCCTGATTCAGTTGAGCGTCAGCACATCACCGCCGAAGCAATCCGCCTGATGTTCGCAGATCGCGAGAAGTACATGGCCGATACCAAGTACACGAAAGTCCCGCTAAAAGGATTGACCAGCAAAGAGTACGCGAAGACTCGCGCTGAGCGAATCAATATGAAATCAGTCATGAGCCAGACTGCTCCTGGTGACCCTTGGGCCTTCGAGCCTGCGGAAAAGACAGCGTATGTTGCTGGTCAGGACGGACTCGGTTCGAGCACTTCTCATTTCTCAGTCGCTGACGCGGCAGGCAATATTGTTGCTTGCACTAATACGCACAACTATGCGGCTGGTTTTGTTCCTGGCTATGGAATCGTCATCAATAACGAAATGGATGACTTTTCTTCTGATCCCAACAGCGTAAATGCGCCTGAGCCCGGCAAGAGACCTCTTTCCTGCATGATGCCCAGCATTATCCTGACACCTGACGGAAAGCCGTTTATGACTGTCGGCAGCGCTGGCGGATGGCGTATCCTCTGCACGGTTCTTCAAATCATCACCAACGTCATCGACTACGACATGACAATGTCTCAGGCTATTAACTATCCTCGTCTGTACACCTACAGCTATGGAGAGAAACCTGCTGCATATATCGTCGAAGACAAAATGCCCGCTGCAACCGTTGAGGGCATGAAGACACTTGGCGAAAAAATTGACGTTCGCGAATATGGAGATTACTTTGGCACCTCTCAGGGCATTCTCTATAAGGATGGAAAACTGAACGGCGGTGCTGACTGCCGTCGTCTTGGTGTGCCTGTAGGATTCTAGAATTAACTCATTTCAAAAAGGAGCAGCCTCATTCAAAAGAGGCAGCTCCTTTTATTGCCGCCCAATAAACGTAAGGTGGTAAATATCGTTATGCTGATCGTTTAACTTTTTCAGTATTAGCGCGTAAATATCCGTACTTAATCATTGTGTGGAAGACTTATCGCATATTTGAACTTGTACATTTTGATTTGATTCGATATAACCATTGAGGCTGAATACGGGTATGATCTCTCTCAGACGTTAGATCAGATTCGCCCAAGCTACAGCTATGATGTAACCTGCCAGGGGACCGTGCCGCAGGCTATTATTGCGTTCCTGGAAAGCACAGACTTTGAGGACTCAATCCGAAATGCCATCTCCCTTGGCGGTGACAGTGATACCTTGACAGCAATCACAGGCAGCATTGCCGAGGCAGCTTACGGCATTCCGAATTGGATCAAGGACAAGGCCTGTTCCTATCTGGATGAGCCGTTAAAAGATGTACTCAGACGAAAGTTCATCTCCAGACGGCACTGACTATCTTCTAGAAAAGAGTGATTGCAATGAACCAGCTGAAGGAAAAAGTCCAGCAAGTGATTGATACAAAAAAAGAAGAGCTAATTCAGCTCTCGCATGAAATACATGCTCATCCCGAGATAGCCTATGAAGAAAGAATAAGCTCTCAGCTGATATGTGCCCTCTTAGAGAAAAATGGTTATCATGTTTCCAATGGCTACGGTGGTTTGGAGACAGCTTTCTATGCACAGGCTGTAGGAAAGCAATCTCGCCCTAATATAGCAATTCTTGCTGAGTATGATGCTTTGAAAGGCATCGGACATGGATGCGGCCATAACATCATAGCGACCTGTGCAGCAGGTGCTTTTCTCGGAGTGGCTTCTGTGATCGAAGAATTGTATGGTTCTGTATGTATTCTAGGCACGCCGGCAGAAGAGGGCGGCGGTGGCAAAATTACGATGCTTGAAAACGGAGCCTTTGACGACGTTGATTTTGCCATGATGATTCATCCTACCTCTGGGAATAACTTGATTCTTAGAGGGGGGCGGGCTGCTGTAAGCATGAAAGTTGCGTTCCAGGGAAAGGGCGCTCATTCTTCTGATCCGAGCAGAGGAATCAACGCACTCAACGCATTGATCGAAGTATTTAATGGAATCAACGTCATGCGCCCCTTAATGCCCGTTGGGGCGAACGTCAATGGGATTATAACTGAAGGTGGCGTGGCGGCGAATATTATTCCCGATCACACCCAGGGCGTCTTCTCCATTCGCGGAGATACACTTCGGGATCTTGAGAAAATTATAGGGATCTTGAAGGATTGCGTTGCTTCGGCAGAACGGCTGACAGGGGCGAAAGCGGAAATCAAATTGGGGCGGTGCTATGCCGAACGCTATCCGAACAAACCGATGGGGGAGGCTTTTAAAGCCAACATTGAAAGTCTAGGAGAAAAAGTCTATTACCCCGATCCCAAGAAACAGTACGGGTCCTCAGACATTGGCAACGTTTCGATCCGGATGCCGGCGATTCACGAATATTTGAGCATCGCGCCCGAAGGTGTGAACGCACATACGAAGGAGTTCGCGGAGTGCGCTCTTTCCCAGAGGGCAGACGAAGTATGCCTCCTCGGCGCAAAAGGTCTGGCGATGACAGCGATCGACCTGCTCACAAACGCCGATCTCCGTAAGCAGGCCTTAGACAGCCACAGTCTTCAGGTTCCCGAAATCTATAAAAAGTGACCGGAGATGCCACGATGAAAACTGCCCCGCATAGCTACGGATACAGTGCTTAACGATTTAGGGGCAAAATGCAGTAAAATTCAGCCGCAGGACGCAGAAATGCGTGCCAGCGGCTTTTTTTATGGCTATTTTCTTTCTTCGCTCGTTTTTTTCTGTGCCGAGATCCCTTTCTGCGCCTTTCGTCCTCAATCTTCCACTTCTCCTGAAGCGGCTTGATGTACAGTTCTTCGGCTTCTTTGCGCGCCGCAATCGCCTCATCGAGTGTCTCGAAGGTTTTCCTGAGCACCACTTTGCCGCGGATAGAGAGCTTGGCTTCAAAAGGCTTCTTTGCGCTGTTGTTCCTGCTGATGCCACGTATCCCGAAGGGGCTTTTCGTCTTTTCCGAGGCGATATTGACGTTTGTTCCGTCTCGAAGAGCAATAGAACGCATTTTTGCGATCTGTTCGTGCCCTTTTTGCCGCTGGAGACAGCCACAGCTTTTTACCAGCCCCTTTCGGAGTTGGCTCGATGCTACTACAACCTCGTTGCCACAATCGCAGAGGCACTTCCAAGCTGCAAACGAATCTATGCTTCCCGCTCGTTCAACCACAGTCAGACGACCAAAGCGCTGCCCGGTAAGGTCGATACGATTCACAACGTTGCCCTCCATGGTGGTAATGTGCTTGTTCATTATACATGCTTGTACGAAAAAACGTGCAACCATGCCTTGACAGCACACAGCGACAATATCCAGTACAGTGTTGTCTGTATGTTGTAGCTGATTACTAGACACCAGAAAATATTATGATATACTTTGCGTAGTCCCAACACACAGTAATCATCTAAGCAAGGAGTGAAAGCTAATGAAGGTGCAGCTGACCCGCAGCGACATTATCGAGCATAACGCAATCGCTGATTTATCAAGGCGTCTTGTAACGAGGCCTGCGAGTACCTTCATTATCAACCTTGAAGGATTTGGTCTGCTCATTGTTGACCGGGCAGCAGTGCCTCAGGAAGGTTCAGTCATGCTGATGTCAACAGACAACGGCTTTAAGTTACAGAGAGCGACAAAGCCCGGAGTTCCTTCACAGGACATGTGGGGTGTGGTCACATGGCACATCAGGAGGCCATAGAATGAGCAGTCTCATGGGACTGGCAGATGCCAATAACTTCTTTGTCTCCTGTGAACGCGTCTTTCGGCCGGACCTCCAGCACAGACCGGTTGTCGTCCTGTCCAACAACGACGGCTGCATCATTGCCAGGTCGAACGAGGCAAAAAAAATGGGGATCCCGATGGGAGCCCCGATGTTTCAATATGAAGCCTTCTGTAAGAAGCATGGTGTGACCGTCTTTTCCGGCAACATGGCTCTGTACAGGGACATGTCATCACGAGTGCTTAAAATCCTGCGCCGCTACAGTGATGTGGTTGAGCCCTATTCGATCGACGAGAGCTTTTTCAACCTTGCCATTGCTTCGCTCGATGATCCCGAGGCCTACTGCTGCGAGATCAGGAAAGCAATCCTGTGCAACGTCGGCATCCCTGTATCCATCGGTATCTCATCAAGTAAAACACTCTGCAAACTCGGCTCAGAAGTCGCCAAGGAAGAAGGAAAACGTGATCCCAACGCCAGCGGCGTGTGTCTGCTGAAAGCGATGGACGCGATACGCCTTTTTGAATCCCTGCCGCCCGAAGAAGTCTGGGGGATCGGCGGACGTATGGCAGCGACTCTGAAACGATTCGGTATCAACACCGTCAAGAAACTACTGGATAAAGATGAAGATTGGGTCCGCAAATACATGAGCATCCGGGGAGTCTATACTGTGCGGGAGCTGCGCGGAATCTCATGCTTCCCTCTGGAAGAAGAGGAACCTCCGCAGAAGAGCATGATGGTCTCAGCCTCTTTTGGGCAGAGACTCCGGGATTATGGACTGATCAAGGACGCCGTAGTAAAGCACGCTACTGAGGGCGCTTTCAGGCTCAGACATGCAGGACTACGCGCCGGAAGTATCGGTGTCCATCTGAGGACGAGCTACTTCACAGAGGATGTGATCGTCCGTGATTACATTGTTCCCCTGAATCCGCCGACGAGCATTACCGATGAGATCGTCGAAGGTGCAGTCAAGGCGCTTGAGTTTGTATACCAGAGAAACATTGACTACGCCAAAGCCGGCATATTTTTCACAGATCTGGAACCGGCTGATGGGGGACAGATGATCCTGGAAGACCTTGATCCCAAACGCCAGAAGATGAACGCTCTGATGAAAGCCATGGACGAGATCAACAGCAAGTTCGGAGAGAAAACGATCATCCCTGCATCAGTCCTGGACACGTCAGCCAGCGACCCACATAAGGGCAGACTGTCAGAGTGGAAGCCTGATATGGTTCACATTCTGCTTCGTGAGCGTGAGCGGAAAGCGTTAGGAGATGGCGAGAAACTGGTGCCGTAAGCAACATTGTCTGATAATAACGAATAAAGCGGTTGCCTCATCTCATCGAGGCAACCGCTTTGTGATTCTTATGTTTCGGCGAGAAAAGAATGAGTTACTGTTCAGGTCCGCCGAACGCGGGAAGCACGCCGCCGGAGTACGTATTCAGGATAAACGCGGAGATCTGTTCGCTTTGCAAGGCTTTGACGAGTTTAGCGATATCCTCGTTCTTCTCGTTTCCGGCTTTAACGGCGATGATGTTGGCATAGGGCGACTGAGCTCCTTCAACAAGAAGAGCATCCTTGGCGGGATTGAAGCCTGCGGGCAGCGCGTAGTTGCCATTGATAACAGCTGCGTCCACGTCGTCGAGGGCACGGGGCAGCTGGGCTGCTTCAAGCGAACGGAACTTGAAACCGTGAGGGTTATCTTCCACATCTAGCTCAGTTGCAGTCAGCCCGCTTTTGGGATCAAGCTTGATCAGTCCTGCCGACTGGAGCAGCAGAAGCGCGCGGCCGCTGTTGGTGGGGTCATTGGGAATTGCGATCGAAGCTCCGTCCTTGAGGTCGGACAACGCCTTGACGTTCTTGGAGAACAGACCCATCGGCTCCACGTGGATCGTCGCGACAGAAACGAGCTTCAGCCCGCGGTCGTTACGGAACGAGACAAGATAGGGCAGGTGCTGGAAGTAGTTGGCGTCGAGCTCGCCGTCGGACAGCGCCAGGTTGGGCGTGACATAGTCGGTGAACTCGACGACCTTCAGCTCGACGCCCTCAGCTGCCAGCGCATCTTTGACCTGGGCCAGCACTTCGGCGTGAGGCGTTGGTGTCGCACCGACGCGCAGCACACCGGCATAAGCCGACGAAACCAGCAAAAGGGAACATACACACGCGATAACAAACGACTTTTTCATGGAAACAAACCTCCTGGAAATTATTTATCGATTCCGGCTCAGCCTGCGCACGATTCCGTTGCCGAGCCATTGAATCCCCTGTACAAGCGCAATAATGACGAACACCGAAGCAGCCAGTACGTCGCTGCGGAATCGATGAAATCCGAAACGCACGGCTACATCGCCGAGCCCTCCGCCTCCGATCGCTCCGGCCATAGCTGAGCTGCCGATGATAGCGATCACCGTCAGCGTCACACCACTGGCGAGCGAAGGCAAGGCTTCGGGCAAAAGCACCCGCTTCACGATCGTCTTTGTGTCGGCTCCCATCGCCTGCGCTGCTTCGATGACGCCCTTATCCACCTCACGTAAAGCCCCTTGGACAACGCGGCCTACAAACGGTGCAGCCGATACGGAAAGCGGCACAATCGCAGCTGTTGTGCCGATCGTAGAACCAACGACCAGCCGCGACAGCGGAAAGAGAATGATCATCAGAATGATGAACGGAAAGGAGCGAAAGACATTGACGAAAACGTCAAGCAGCTTGTAGACGCGCGGTGATTCGCGCAGGCCTCCCTTTTCCGTCAGCGTCAGCGCAACTCCGAGCGGCAATCCCATGATGCAGGCCAAAAAACTCGATACGCCGACCATGTACAACGTTTCCAGCGTCGGTCCCCACAGCAACGTAACGATTTTAGCCATTCCAGATCACCTCAGCTTTCACGCCTGCCTGGCGAATCATTTCAAGTGAGGCGGCAATCACCTCAGGAGCCCCTTCAAACTGCACCGTTAGCGTTCCGACGCGCGATACGTAGAGATTATCGATCGCTCCTGCCAAAATGTTGATGTCCACTCCTGTTGCCTTGACCGTTTGCGAGATGAGCGGCAGCCCCGCGTTCTCTCCGTCAAACGACAGCACAGCAACGGGCTTGCCTACTTCGCGCGGTAAGTCGGCCTCGCCGCCCGTTCGCGGCAGTTTTGCAAGGAATTCCCGCGCAGTACGTGATCTCGGATTAAAGAACAGATCGCGTACAGATCCTTGTTCTACGACGTGCCCGTTTTCCAGGATCGCAACGCGTGAGCAGATCTCTCGGATCACGTTCATCTCGTGCGTGACAACGATGACGGTAACGCCGAGCGTTTTATTGACCTCAGCCAGCAGTGAGAGGATTGAGCGGGTGGTCTTTGGGTCAAGAGCGCTGGTTGCCTCGTCACAGAGCAAAAACTTTGGTTCATTGGCCAACGCGCGGGCAATGGCAACACGCTGCTTTTGTCCTCCGGAAAGCTGAGAAGGGTAAGAGTGCGCTTTGTCTGAGAGACCTACAAGCGAGAGCATATTCTTGACGCGTTCGGCAATCTGTATGGTGCTTTTGCCTTCCAGTTCCAGAGGAAAAGCCACATTACCAGCCGCATCACGCGACGAGAGCAGGTTGAAATGCTGAAAAATCATGCCCATGCCACGCCGTGCCTGCCGCAGACTTCGTTCATCAAGAGAGGTGATCTCGGTGCCGTCGATTACCACCGTTCCGCTTGTCGGTTCTTCAAGTCGGTTGATCGTGCGCAGTAACGTCGATTTGCCCGCGCCGGAGAGTCCAATGATACCGAAGATTTCGCCATCTCCAATATCCAAGTCAATACCGCGCAGCGCTTCGACTATTGTGCCATCGGGCGACGTGTATGTTTTCGTGATGCCGCGAAGCTGGATCATGCGTGTTCCTCCCATGTCAAGCATACAAAAAAAGCCGCCTGAGCGAATCAAGGCGGCTGATACTATTCAGAAGGCATCCCCTCATCGCTGTCAGCTGGACCACCTTACCCAATCGGGCAGGTTGGCGCAGGATCATCAAGCTGACTCTCTCCCCTGGCTCTTGATAAAAGTGACATTCTTTTTTTGTTGGGAGGAATTCTATCACAACAGAAAAGAATATGCAAGCGAAAAAACTTACTTCGAAAAAACAATCACTGAAGGATGATGCTGCCGAGGTTGCCCGTGCTCTTGCAAAGTACGCTCCGGAGCGAATGCTCTGGGGAGGCGATTGGCCCTATGTCACAGAGAAGGTCAAGCCTGATGAGTGTTCACTGCTCAACACGATCGAGCAGTGGTTTGAGGATGACAAGGCAAAACGCTTAGCACTTGTTGACAACCCTTGCGAGGTTTATGGTTTTCAGAAGACCGTATAATTTAGAACGTGCTCTGTTGCTGGAGCAAATAACATACTTTTCCTCATTAAGGTTGGACGAGAAAAATCTGCCAAGTCATGGAAGAACTCCTTGTATTCACAGCCAAAAAAGTGAGCGAAGCGTCCGCTTATGGATGCTTCGCTCATCATTTTTATGCTCTTGTTATTTCAGTTCTTCAGAAAGGACATACTCGTGAGATGCGATGTATTCTTCAACCTGTTTTAGAGTAGGCATGGCATCAGAGCAACTATGCCCCGTGATGGTGATGGCAGACGCCGCAGCTGCATAGCGCAGTGATTCTTCTAGTGTCTTGCCATGTATCAGTCCCCAGTTGAAGGCAGAAGAGTACGAGTCACCAGCACCGAAGGTCTTAAGGACTTTCGCTGGATAAATACCGCCGGCAGTGACGCCATGATGGGAATAAATAAGAGAGCCAAGGCGTCCTTTTTTGATGGATATAAGCGAAACACCTTTTTCCAAAAGCCAGGCAGCGCTTTGAGCGTCGTTGCGGTTGCTAGGATGTAGCAACGCTTCCATAACGTCGAATTCATCTCGTGTACCAAGTACAATGTCGGCTTTTTCCGCTGCCAGCGTCAGATAAACAGCAGCTTCCTGTCTGTTGTTCCAAGTGTAGTCGCGATAATCGAGATCAAAAGCAACTCTGGTCCCGTTGCGCTTTGCCATTGCGATAGCGGTAAATACTGCTTCACGTGCGGGGGAATGCGACAGCGAAGTACCGGAAATCAGCAACATTTTATGTGCGGCGATATACGCCTCGTCCATCTCTTCGGGCTTGATGTGCAAATCAGCGCAGTCGTTGCGGTACACATAATAATTGCATTTGTCCGGCATGATCTCACCGATGGTCACGCCAGTACGTACACCAGGTTCAGCGGTAGCGATGTGGGAAACATCGACACCATTCTGTGAGAGGTAGTTTTTCACGAAAATGCCAAAAGGATCAGATGAAACTTTGCCAATATATCCGGTAACCATTCCAAGGCGAGCCATGGCAACTGCTGTGTTGGCAGGTGAGCCGCCAACGTACTTAGAAAAGGTCTTAGCTTCTTCCAAGAGACCGATTTCATTGGCGTATAGATCGACAGTAGCACGGCCGAAGGCCGCAACATCACGAGGTTTACTGTTGTCAAATGATATGCTCATTTACAGTTCTCCTCCTCGTGTTCAAGATGGTCAAGCAAGGACACGGCATCCTTGACACTCATGCCGTTGTGTATGACCTCAGACAGCGTCTTTACCAGAGCTGTGATATGCGGATAGGTAATGACGAAACGGCCATAAGTGACACCGGCAGCACCTGCATCCATTACATCGCGGGTCATACGGATATACTCCTCAGCAGTTTTACACGAGGTTCCTCCAGCGATGGCAACACGGGCAGGCACGGCTTCGACAACTTTAGCGAAAGAGTCAGGACTTCCGGTGTAGTTGGTCTTGATAAGATCAACGCCTAGTTCAGCAGCTGCGCGGGCAGCATAAATGACATTGTTAATACTTGTCTGCTCATCCTTGGGGATCATCTCACCGCGCGGATAGATGTGCGAGATTAGCGGCATACCAACCCGGTGCGCTTCTTTGCTGAAACGCCCCAACATTGCAAGCTGAGAAGGCTGAGCTGCGCCGCCAAGGATGCAGCCAACTGAAACAGCATCAGCTCCAAGAGCAATGGCTTCTTCTACGTCAGCGACTGGCGTGTCTTCGTTAGGATGACAAACGCCGAAAGTGGTCAGTTTAAGCACGAGGGGAACAGTACCAGCAATGGGACCGAAGCAGTTTTCGGCAATGCCTTTATGCATAGTGATGGCATTGGGGGAGCCTGCGGCCATGCGGCGCAGAGTCTGGGCCACTGTGTCAAGCCCTGGCATGATCCCGCGGGCGATGGCATGGTCTACAGTCAACCCCAGATACTTGCCGTCAGGCGTAGGCATAAGGCGTTTTAGACGAATCTCTTTTCCAAGCATGATGTGCGCTCCTTCACCTTAACAGAAAAGGTTAACGAAGAAATGGATGTAGCCAGGGCACAGTGTAGTGACAATAATAGCAACCAGACCTACTAAGATGAATGGAACTGCTTCTCTAACCGTGTCACCAAAGGTCGCATCAGCTATCTTACAACTGACAAAGATTCCTACAGCAAAGGGCGGTGTCAGGAAACCAACGCACATGTTGACCAACATGATAGCCCCGAAGTGTATGGGGTCAACAGCGTATTTGCTGGCAACAGGAAGGAGCAGGGGAGTCATGATGAGGATCGTGGCGTTGATGTCCATGAAAGTCCCCATGAACAGGAAGATGATGTTGATCATCAGCAGGAATCCGCCTTGCGTGCTGATGTTGCTGGTGATAATGCCAGAAAGGTAATTGGAAATACCGGCCAGCGTCATGACTTTGCCGGCAACAGCAGAGAAAGCATTGAGTAGGCCGATAACAGCTGTAGACGCTCCGGCAATGGCACAGCAACGCCAGAAAGTAATAGGCACTCGTTTCTTGTCGATGATCTTGAGCACGAAGAAGTAGAAAATGCCGTAAACACAGCTGATCGCTCCGGCTTCAGTGACCGTGCACAGTCCACCATAGATGGAACCATAAATGATGATCGGCATCAGCAGGGCAGGCATGGCATAGACTGTTGAACGGACGATCTGACCTGCTTTTTTGCCGAGACTGATTCTCACGATCTCAGGCTTGGGCTGATGGCGGCTGATGCGCATATAGTTAATGATAAAGTAACCAAGCATGAAGATGAAAGCCGGGCCTACAGTGGACATCCACACGGGAGTGATCTTAGCGCCTGAGGCAAGCGCATACATGATGCCAGGCACGCTGGGAGGAATAAGGATGCCAAGGAAACAGGTGGCGGCCAGCAGCGCGGAGATGTAGCCGCGGGGATAATGCTCCTTCTCCAATTCTGGAACCATCATCTTTCCGATAGCGCTGATAGTTGCCATGGCAGAACCAGTGAGCACGCCGAATGCCATACAAGCGCAGGTAGTAATGATTCCTGTCGCACCGCGAATGCGGCCGACGAACGATTTCACCCAGTCGATGAGCATCTTTGAGATTCCGCTGTATTCCATGAGAACGCCAGCAAAGATGTAGAATGGAATAGCCAACAAGGCAAAACTGTCAAGTCCTGAGAAAGCAAACTGTGGCACAGTCACAAGACGGAAACCGGAGTAAGCGAGCACCAACAGTGACGAGGTTCCAAGCGCAAACGAGACCGGCATACGGAACAAAACTGTAACTACGGCAAAAGAGATGAGGAAGACGAGTAAAGCAGCTAACGCGGGAGACATACACATACACTCCTTTTATTCCGCAGCAGCAGACGCGCCATGGCCTTTAGAAAACCAGACGGCCAGCAAATAAATCTCGTGAAACGCGCACAGAACAATACCTACAAAAACCGGCAAATAGACAAGCCCCATAGGAATATGCATCGTAGGTGACGTTTGTGTGGTGTGCCAGATGCGCATCATGTAAGTGAAGAATATCTGGCCGAAAAAGACCAAAAAGAGAAATGTGGAAACGATAGCGAACAGTTCAAGCATACGCAGACCTTTGCTGCGCAGCGGTTCTTTCATGTTATTGAATGCCTGTCTTAATACGTCGATTTCAGTGTGGCTTCCCTGATATACAGCGTAAGCAGAGCCAATGTAAGACAACCAGATAAACAAGTAACGTGTCAGTTCCTCAGCCCAGGCAACTGAGATAAAGAGGAAATAACGGCAAATGACTTCAATGAAAATTGCTGCTACGAGCGAGATGGTGATTAGTGCCATGAGAAAAGTTTCAATTTTGAGCAGCGCGTCGTTTATACCATTGATGAGACGCATGTGAGTTCCCTGAGATTCCATAAATTATAGGGCTCCTTTCAGGGGCGGCCGATTATCGGTCAGTTGTATAGAAAAGGCCTGAAATCCTCCTTCCGGGAATTTCAGGCCATCCTTACCTAGTCCTTAAAGAAGAATCAAATCAGCTGATTATTTCTTGGACAGCTTCTTGTACTCGTTGCTGATGATTACATCCATGATCTCGTCGCCATACTTGGCACGGCTGTTGGCCCAGATGGCCTTGGAGATCTCAGCCATGGCAGCCTTCATCGCATCAGAAGGCTGATCGACAGTCCACTGGCCGCTCTTAACGCCGTCCTGAGTGAGTTTCTCAGTCTTATCGCGGAAGAACTTGGTGAACTCGTCGGAAGCAATCTGAGCGCACTCGGCGAACATCTTGCGATCGGCCTCATCAAGCGAATCCCAGAAAGGCTTTCCGGCAATGAAGCAACCACCGGAATAGCAGTAGTTAATCTCGGTGATGTGCTTGATTACGTCAAGGATTCCCTGGTTGGTGTAGTTGAACACGGCGTTGTCAAGGCCATCAACAGTACCTGTCTGGAGTGCGTTGAGGACTTCGGAACCCGCAATCATAACAGGGAGAGCGCCGCAACGTTTGTAGAAGTCTACGACGGCTTCGACAGAAGGCGTGCGGATCTTCAGGCCAGCGAGATCAGACATTTCTTTGATAGGACGCTTGATGTTGCCCACCTGGCGGAAGCCATTGCAATAGGAGGAGATGCGGATAAGACCGTTCTTTGCCATGATCTCTCCAACTTTTTGGGCAATCCAGCCAAAGTTATAATAGGCATCTGCTTCTTCATAGTTGGCAACAAGACCGGGCAACCAAGCAAACCCAAGCGCACCGTTGAGAACGCCGTCCATGGTCATGTCGTCACTCATGAGAATATCGAGAGTCTCCATCTGGAGCATCTGAGCCATGTCAGAACCGTTTCCAAGAGAGCCGGCGGCGATGACATTAGCTTCCCATTTGCCATTAGACTTTTCCTTCACGAGCTGAGCGAAGCGCTCAACGTAAGGAGCACGATCTCCCGTCACGTCGGCGGTGACGGAGAACTTCTTTGCGCTGGCAGCAAAAGCACTCAGGCTGAGTGCAAAAGCTGCCAAGAGCACTGCTGCAAACAACTTACGGGACATTTTCACTATGATTAACCCCTTCCGATAAAGATAATGTATGCGCTTTACGGCTTTTCGCCGTTTAAGCCTTGAGCAGACAATCGAGCACCGCGATTTTTGCACTGTCTTCAAGAAGTTCACACGTGTGGTAACAATCAGCAGCTGTAGCGCCAACAGCAAGAATTCCATGTTCACGCATGAGGAATGCTCTAGCATTGGGACCTGCTTGCGTAACGCTTTCAGCTACCATTTCTGCAAGTTCTCTGGAACCTGGAGTCCCCACGGGAATCTGTGGTACAGAACCCAGCTTGAGGCGAGCAGATTCGGTCAGTAGTGGAAAAACTTGGCCTTTCAATCCCCAGAGGATTGAATAGACTGGATGTAAATGGGCGACCCACATAATGTCAGGACGAACTTTGTAGACAGCGGCGTGGAAACCTGTCTCTTTTGATGGACGCTCGCCCGGTGCCGCATCCAACGGTGTGCCGTCAAGAGAGCAGAGAATAAGTTTATCTGGAGTCACGTCGCGTAGAGGGACATTCGTCGCCGTGATGATCAAATTGTTGTCGCATCGGGCACTGATATTGCCTCCAGTGCCGCTTACGAGACCGCGCTGGTAGGCAGCCGCTGAATACTTGATGATTTCACTAATCTGTGCTTGGTACTTTTCTTTCCAATTATATTCCATCATCAACTCTCCGACACATCATTACTTCAAGTGATGAAGGGGTCCCCATACTGCCACCCTTCATGGCAAACTCGCAGTTCTGCAAAGGCCCATCAAGAATCTTACCTTCGGCAATACCAGTTCCCAGAGGAAGACCAAGGCTCAGGGAGGAAACGCCTGTACGGGCAAAAATCTCCTGAGCTGTTTCTCCCCCGATTATGACAAGTCGTTTAAATGCCGGTTGAGTGCAGAGACGTTGTGCCGCGATACCTAGACAGTCTAGGATCTTGAGATTAGTTCCTGGCAAACGGGAGTATTTCTTAACCAACGGTCGGACCATTACGTTACGCTTTTTCAATGCCGAAGAAGCATCTTCAGCTGCTTTAAAAGGAACATCGTTTTGGCCATCTATCCATGCATCAACATCAAGTGTAACAACATGTAATCCCCGGTCACGAGAAAACTCGATCTGCTTCTGCACGATCTCATAACCTGAAGCTGTAAAGCATAAGCTCCTAACATCTCGTGATGTGTAAGGCTTCTGAGGAAGGCGCTGACCAAAAAGATATTCAGCGAGTCCATCAGCAATACCAAGAGAGCCTGTCCAGAATACGTTTGGGTAGACAGGTACGAGTTCGCGTAGAATATGTAACGTGTCTGCCTTTGTGATAGCGTCGAAGACAAGAATACGGCAGCCGTTTTCGATTTGCTTACGCGTGGCCGCAAGGATATTGCCGCCTTTCACTGTATCTATATCAATGAGACCTATGGCAATATCAGTGTTTTTGCCAAGAATATCGGGGATATAGGATTCAGTTGGCGGCATCACAGGATCGGCAGCATAGAGAGATTTGTGGAGTATCTGTCCCTCACAGTACTGATGACCATAGAGGGTGAAGGTCCCCAGATCAGGTGCGTGATCTACAATAAAGACCAGAAAATCGGGCCAGCCGCGGAGCAAGCCTTCCAACTCATAAGCGTCGTTACCACGAAAACCAGTGCCAATTTTCTTCATGAATATATGATTATGTTTGCGTGGTAGATGGTGTGTCAGTTCTTCATGAACACGCCGTGCATCTTCAGGGGCGATGTTACGAGAGGACATATTGACTGATAAAAGCTCCCCATCGCACCATTCGAGTGGAGAGTCTGGCGACGTATAAATATGTAGGCGCTGCCCTCGGGCGGTAAAATAACTGCCCGAATCAACAGCGCCTGTAAGATCATCAGTGATCTCTGTAAAAGTCATCACGACTTCATCCCCATATAATGAAATTTTGGGAAATAATCCTTCAATATATATAAGTTTATAGCACTTGATGACGTTAAAGTCAAATAGCTATTTCATGCACGTTAACAGGTTAAGGGGGATAGAGTTCCTCCTTAAGGCGATAATCTCACTTGACAATGTATTTCTGACATCCTAAAAGGTAAATTAATAATAGCGCTTTTGGGGGCAAGACACAAATCGGTTTTATCGATAGTTTTGATAGAGGTTATTTATCACTTGGGTGCATTTACTTTGACAAAGAGAACTATCTCTTAATAATAATCTCAGTTGTATATATATAATTATGATGAAATCATCAGCAATGATGATTTTAGCCGCCGGACGCAGCCTAGCGCCTGGCGGCTTTTCTTTTTGATTTGTACTTAATCTGGTTGCGTGAGGTCTTATAAACATCGGAGTTCAGTACACGATTGACATTACTCCCAATCTTTGACAGCGGGCAGCAACATAATATGGTGTAGTATTGTCTGTATGTTGCGTCTGATTACTAGACAGCAGAAATAATGTGATATACTCTTGGTATGTCATTCAGTTTGTATTTAATAACGCAAGGAGTGAAAATCTATGAAAGTGCAGTTGACCAGAAATAATATCATCGAAAGAAACGTAGGTGCAGTTTTGGCAAGGTGTCTCATAACAAGACCAGCAAGCACCTTTATCATGAATATTGAAAAGTATGGCGTGCTCATTGTAGACCGTGCTGCGGTGCCTGTCGAAGGTTCAGTCATGCTCATGGCGACAGAGAAAGGTTTCAGCTTACAGAGAGCCACAAAACGGGCGTTCCCTCGCAGGACCTGTGGGGCGTGGTGACGTGGCTCATTAAGAGGCCGTGAGATGACGAAGTAACTCGTTAATCCTGTTATGTGAGATCCCTACAAATTGGGTAGGGCGGAACATGATTGTGATTTCTCCGAAAGCGTGCCTCAGACAGCAATCACAGGCAGCATTGCCGAGGCAGCTTACGGCATTCCGGATTGGATCAAGGACAAGACCTGTTCCTATCTGGATGAGCCGTTAAAGGATGTGTGTTCAGGCGGTGGGAAAAGTTCATTTCTCATTAAGGTGGGAGCGAAAAAGAAAGCTCGGCATATCATGTGGTATATGAGCTTCTGATAAACGTGCAATAAAGTCAGGACACCGGTCTGCTGGTAGTCCTGACTTTTTGTAGATGGGCATGTGATGCGACCCAAATATTGAGTAAGGCTATAATAATATGAAGCGCTAGAGGGAGAAACTATGTTTTTTGAAATGCTCTCGTCTGCCATTGCTACGCATATGGAAAACGATACGTATCAAAGAGGAATAATGCAGATATTAGCTATTCTGCACTGAATCCTGTTGCTGGATTCTTCCGCGGGGATGTCTAGCACTCTGCTTTGTCTTCAACGACGATATCATCACAGTAATTTGTGTTCAGCATCTTCTCAAGTGATGCGTTATCGGAACAGAGTGGCAATGCAACTTTCAGTTTCGCGATGAGTGCTTCTCGTGTCATATTGCCTGATGAAATGGCACCAAGGGCAGCTGTTTTTAACCCTAAATCATACATATTCAGGTCCGTTCCGCCACAAAGGGCCTGTGTGCGGATAACGACAGGGATCTTGCACGAGACGGCCCTCGTCACCGCTGGGAAAAGTTGATAGAGGATACCGCCAACTCCAAAACCTTCCAGGATAATTGCTTTCGGCGAGAGATCGACAATCCCTTCAAGGAGCCTCGCATCCATGCTGGGGAAGATCGCCAGAGGCATGATGTCGTTCTCGAGCCGGGCAAGGGAGGAAAATGGCGCGCCGTTGCTGAATAAGGGCACTGTACAGCTCAGGTTTGTCGTTGTACCGTCTGATACTCCAAGTAGCGGATAGTCGATCGTCGTGAATGCGTCCATCTTCCAGCTGTGAACTTTTACCGCACGCGGACCATGAATGAGCTTGCCGTAGATACACACGGAGACGCCACGGCGACCGGCTGCACAGAGCTTTTCCAAGAAACGGACACTGTCGTACATGTTCCGCTGTGCGTCGCTGCCTTTTTCTACTGCGGAAAGCATGCTTCCGGTCATGACGACGGGCTTTTCCACATCAAGCAGTAGGTACGAGAGAAGCGAAGCAGTATAAGCCATGGTATCCGTCCCGTGGGTGACGATGATCCCGTCATAGTTCGCTGTCTGCCGGCGGACTTCATTCGCGATCTGGAGCACGTCATCATTCGTCATGTTGGAGCTGCCCTTGCACATGATCGAATGGATCGTGAATTCGTGATCAGTCTTTTTCAGTTCGGGAAAATACGTGAACAGTTCTTCTCCCGACAGCGCGATCGTGAACGTTCCCTTGTCATTGTTCATCGGAACCGATGCGATCGTTCCGCCAGTGGCTGCAACCAGTATTTTCATCTGCATCCTCCTTGTTTCTTGATATATGCCAGGCCCCTCTTCAGAATAGGCTGAAGAGGGGCCGGCGTTTTGGTAAACGTTCGTCCTGATAGTTATTACTCAAGCACGATCGTCTCCATGATCTCGTTGTAGTACTTCTCGCCGACAACTTCCTTCATGACCGGCCAGCACGCCTTGCGTCCAACCTCGGCGAAGTGCGCCTGCTGCTCAGGCGTCAGATGAACGATCTGGACACCGAGAGCTTCAAGCTTTTTGAGGACTTCACCGGTCTCCTGCTCAGCGACGGCCCAGCGGCGCTCTTCAAACTCGGCCGCGGCCTTGTCAAGTACGGCGCGATCAGCCTCAGACAGCTCATTGTAAAGGTCAAGGTTGACCATCAGAGGCCAGCACTCAAAGTGTTCGTTGCAGACGATGAAGGTCTTGACGATCTCCTTGAAGTTGGAGTAGTAGCTCTCAGCACCGGGGCCGAACATACCCTCAACCATGCCGGTCTGGGCGGCCGTGAAGAACTCCGAGAAGGGCAGGGGCACAGGCTGGTAACCAAACGCGTTGGCCAGAGCCTCATATTCCTTCATTGCGGGGACGCGCACCTTGACGTTCTTCTTGGTGTCAATGTCAGTCGTGTCAAAGTTGGGAGCCTTCGTCAGGCCGATGCCGCCAAAGTAAACAGGATAATAGGCAAGCACCTTGATGTTCTGGTTCTTCAGGATCTCCTCGCAGTAGGCGGTGTACTTCGCACCCTTCGAGTAGTTAGCCTTTGCTGTTGCCCAGTCCTTGGCGAGGTACAGCTCCGTGAAGGTGGAAAGACGCTTGTCAACCTGCCACGACACGGTCTCAAGGCTCATTTCGACAGAGCCGACAGAGACGCGTTCCTGCACGACCGTGTAGTCGCCGAGGATGCTGGCGGGATAGATCTGGATATCGATACGGCCATCGGTGCCCTTGCGGACTTCATCGGCAAGACGGCGGACCTCGACATCAACAGGCGAACCTTCGGGACGGATCGTCGCCAACTTCCAGGTAGCGGCAAACGAAGAACCGGCCAGAACTGCAACAGCAACAACGCTCATAAATGCAACCTTAAAACTTTTCACGTCAACTACCTCCTGTTTTCATATAATGAAGACAACGGTGGACAGACAACAGCGCGCTTGAAAACTAAGTTCCGATTTCTCAGTAAGAAAACAGCACCACCTCTGTTTCATCGGTATATGCAGCCTACGCGTAGCCCATCAGGCAGGGCAGGAAAAGACTGAGCGTGGGCCAGTAAGTGGTCAGCAGGATGACGGGGATATAGCCGAGGATGAACAGGACGATGTAAGGCATGATATCCGCAAATTCAACTTTGCCGATCTTCATTCCCAGATAGAGGACACTCGCGTAGGGAGGCGTCAGGGAGCCGATAGCGAGGTTGACGCCAAAGATCGCTGCGTAATGCACTGGATGGATGCCGATCGCCGTCGCCAAAGGCTGGAGCAGAGGAGCGACAAGGATGATGCCCGTCGTATCGTTCACGATCATGCCGAGGAACAGGAGCAGGCCGTTGATGACGAGCAGGATGAGCGTCCTGTTCTGCGTGATCTCGAAGATGACCTTGACAATCTTCTGCGGAACCTGAAGCATAACGTACGTCTGGCTCAGCATCATGCTGCAAAGGATCATCACAAGGATGCTGCCGACGGAGACGGCGGATTCCTTCGTGATACGGAACGTGTTTTTAAGCTTAAGTCCCTTGTAGATCAGGAAGCCAACGGGGAAGCAGTAAATGGAAGCGACTGCGGCAGCCTCTGTAGGAGTCATGATCCCCGTGTAGATTCCGCCAAGGATGATCAGCGGCATGGCCAACGCGGGCAAAGCCTTAAAGCCCTTGGTCGCGATCTGACGGCGTTTTTCGGCTCCTGTCATGGGGGGCTGGAGCTTGATGTTGAACTTGCGGCAGCAGAACATGTTGATCGCGCAGTAGATGGCGATCGTCAGCAGGCCGGGGAACACCGTGGCGAGGAAGCAGGCCAGCACGTTCGTTCCCGTAACCCAACCAAAGATGATCATCGGAGTGCTGGGTGGAATAAGGACGCCAAGGATCGACGAACTTGTGATCAGTGCCGTGGCAAATGCTCTAGGATAACCGCGTTGGGCCATTTCAGGGATAAGCATGTTGCCCGTAGAGGCGACGCCGGTGAAAGCACTACCGGAAATGGCTCCCATGATGCCGCATGTCACCGTGGCGACAATGCCGAGGCCGCCCTTGATGCGGCCGACAAAGACATCGACGAAATCGAGCAGATATTTGGCGATGCCGCTCTCACTCATAAGCGAGCCGGCGAAGATGAACAGAGGAACGCAGAGAAGTGTAGGACTAAGGATGCCCTGAAGACCCCACATCAGCATCCCTTTCATGGAAATGCCGCCGACCACGCTCATGAAACAGAGCGCGCCGCCGAAGCAGAAAGCGATGGGAACTCCAAGAGTGAGCAATCCAAAGAGCACGCCGATCGAGATCAGTGATAAAACAACTCCGTCCATGACTGTCACCCCTTACTGTGCGTCTACCGGCGTGCCGGCCGGCGTTTTGGCATAGAGCCGCATGTACTCTATGAACTCGACGATCGTGTAGACAAGCATCAGGAAGATGCTGATAAAAACTGTCGCCTCAACGTAGAGCCACGGCAAAAAGAGCATGTCGGTCTGCTTGTTTCTTCTCAGAGCGTATTTAAGGTAGTCATACCCCCAATACGTGAGCCACATCAGAACGCCGCTGGAAAAGACTGCGGCGATCGACCGCAGCACGTAGACAGCGCGGCGTTTTTTCAGGAAGATCTCCAAAACACGGGCAACAAGATGATTCTTCTCGGACGATGCCTTGACCGCTCCGAACAGGTAGAGCCACGTCGTGGGGAAGTAGCAGAGCTCTTCCAGTCCCATGATCGGTGACTTGAACACATAGCGCATGACGACCTGCACGAACATCAGAAGAGCCACCGTGATCAGGCATAACACGATGACGCAGTCCAGGATACGGTCCATCAGGACGATTGGTTTCCAGCGATTGAGCTCCGGGTTTTGCACAGTGATCCCTCCCGCGGTTATGATTTCGATGCAGCGCGAGCCTCTTCGTGAAGTGCTTCGCGCTCTTTCGCGAAGTGGCTGATCTTCTCTTGGAACTCAGCACGGTCCTTATCCAGTCCCGATGACAGACGTCCGGTCATGATACCGCACTCCTTCGGGGACGGACCTCCCATGCTGAGCTTCCCATGGATCGAACCTGAAGGGGAAAGGACTTCAGTAGCATGTTCCTCGCTCCAGCTCGTTTCCTTTCCAGTGACTTCTTTGGTTGCCTCATTGACGAGGGCCGTCGTGATCTGTGATGAATCCAAGCCGGCGTCAAGGCACATACGGACAAGGTTGCCGACGATCTTATGAGCAACGCGGAAAGGAATGTTTTCAGTCTTCACGAGTTCGTCGGCGATTTCCGTGACGACGCAGAAGTTTTTCCTGGCCTTGTCTTCCATGCCTTCTTTTTTGACCTTCAGAGTCTCAAGCGTGGCATTCAGAAGTTCGAGGATGATCTCCAGCTGCCGGGCAGATTCCCAAAACATCGTGAAAGTCTCGCTGACTTCGCGGCTGTGGCCAAAATGTGCACCCTTCAGCGTACCGAATACAGAGACGAATCCGCTCAGCAGATGCGAAGTTTTCGCCCTGATGTGTTCAAGCGTGATCGGATTCTTCTTCTGGGGCATGATGCTGCTGCAAGCCGCAACAGAGTCGTCAACTTCGATGTAGCCGAATTCATCCGTGGTCCAGATGTAGAGATCATTGGCAAAGCGATTGATCGTCGATCCGAGGATGGCAAACACACCCGTCAGTTCGAGGACGTAGTCACGAGAGGCCACACCGTCGAGTGCACTGTAGACAGGACCGTTGAAACCGAGCTTCCGGGCGGTGAATTCCCGGTCGATGGGGAAGGAGGTCCCGGCGAAAGCTCCGCCACCCAGTGTGCTGTAATTCATCCTGTTGAAGGCGGCGAAGATGCGTTCGTAGTCTCTTTCGATCGCTTCAGCAATCGCACAGAAGTAGTAGCTCAAAGAAATCGGCTGGGCAGGCTGCATGTGCGTATATCCCGTGAGAACCGTTTCTTTATTCTCATCTGCGAGGCGAATGATCTTCTTTCTCAGTTCAAAGATGAGAGGGATCAGTCTGGCAACCTCATCGCGAATGTTCATTCGCACCAAGGTGGACTGGAGATCATTACGGCTGCGGCCAGTGTGGAGACGGCCGGCAATATCCATGCCTATGTCGGCGATCAGGTTCTGCTCGATGTTGAAGTAATAGTCTTCCAGTTTAGGATCGAGCGTCAGGGCTTCAGGTCCTTTTTCTTCCAGACGAAGCAGGCCTTGAAGCAGTTTCTGGGCGTCCTCGTGAGGGATGATCTTTTCCCTGTCCAGCATCAGAGCGTGAGCGATGTTGATGTCGCTCATGTTCTTGAAGGAACGGCGGTTGTCGTCCATAATTGCAGGACGGAACAGGTATTTGCAGACGACCTCTGCCGGTTCTGCTTTGAATCTTTCGCGCATGATGATTCCTCCTGTTAAAAGAGTTTAGGTTGACCGGACATCCGAATTTCAATGTGCATAGAGTATATAATGCTTAGATTTTTTTGTCAATAGTTAGAAGATAAGACTGTGTTGCGAACATAAAACTTCCCTGTACCACCTTTAGATTAGAATCACGATATGTTAGAATAATTGGAACGTGCATGTCTTCAAGTAAGGGGAGGGTGTATTTCTTGATTAATAATAAAAATGGAAACGTGAATATAGAGCAGAATTCTCCGCTAGGTTTATCAGTACATCTCGATCGTAATAGTGGGGTGGTGCTTTACCATCAGGTAGAAGAATTTATTCGTCTGAAGATACAATCCGGGGAGTGGCCTAAGGGATACCAGCTTCCTTCTGAGCCTGAACTAGCGAAAGCCTTCGATGTGAGTCGTGCAACAATACGACAGTCAATTTTTAATCTGGTTCAAAAGGGGATGCTTGAGCGGAAACATGGGACAGGTACCTATGTTCTTCATACTGCGGAGAAAGAGCGGCTTCTTGGATTGACATTCCCGGCCAAACTAGAGATGAGGCACGAAACGATTGGCAGCCGAATTATCGTCCCTGCTCGAGATGTTGCAAGAGCTCTGCAAACAGTACCCGGAGAGTCTGTCGGAGAACTTCTCCGCAGCAAGGTTTTTCGCGATGGAACGATAGCAAGCATCGAAAAGCATTATGCTAAGGTAGAGCTTTTTGAAAAACTGATGAATTATCCAGAAATTGATCTGATTTCTGAAAGGCTCGAGGAAAAACTGAACTATCCACTTATCAACACAAAGCTTGACCTGCGGCCAATTCTACTGAATGTTGAAGAGGCTCAAAAACTTGGTGAAACGGTAAGTGCTCCTGCTTTGATGGTGATTCGTAGCTATAACACATATCATGATCAGCCACTGGTATATGCAAAGAACATTATTAAAGCGGACTGTTGCCGTTATTTGATTAATGATTAAAGTAAGCATAGGCGCTGTCGCTTCATTACAAAGGCGTATTCTCGAGAATTTGCTTTGCGAAATTTCTCTCTTTATCTTTCTGTTCATATATATATTCTTCCACTGAAATCATCAGCAATGATGATTTTGAGCCGCCGGACGCTGCAAAGCAGAACCGACGGCTCTATTTTTATGTTGGGAGGAATGTGTTATGAACAACGGAAGTGCGTGTCGTATCGGAATGTGGGAGGGGAACCAACTTAAGACGGTCGAGTGCTCTTTGCATGGGAGCCCCGCTGCCATCGGAAAAGTCCTCATGGGCTATGACCAGAAGGAAGTCAGGAACCTGCTTTTTGAGGGAGATGTGGTGCTGCTTGGTGATACGTCCTGGTCCACGATCTATCATCACCGTCAGCTTGGCAAATCTGCCGAAGAGACCAAGCCACTACTCCACTCTTGCATTGAAGAAGTCTTCCGGCAGAACCGTCATATCAAAGGACTGTACCTACTGGAAAATGAAAACATCTGGTACTACTATGAACGTGGAGCATTAGGGCTGTATCATCAGTTGAAGCATTATCTGCCGACTGAAGAGCCCCACATGTACCGTGTCTTCATGCAGCAGAAATCTCGATCTGGAGAAGAAACCAAAGAACTTGTCGGTTACGAGACAGCGCAGACGCCGGAAGAAGCCGCGTATCTTGCTGCACGAAAATATCAGCTCTACAAAAACACCCTTGTTGCCTGTCAGTGCCATTCGAGCGAAGAGTTCCTGCTGGAACGGATGCTCAAGCGCTGGACAGTTTCAGATAAATACAACCGTCAGAGAAAGCCGGCATACTGGAGCGGCTTGGCCGTCGCAGAAGATGAAGCCATTGCCATCGCGAAAGTCTGTTGGCAGAACAGAACTGCCTTGGATGTGGACCGTGGGTATCGTTGGAGCAATCCCTCAGCAGTCTGCGTCTAAGCGACGGAGCAGTTTCAAACAGAAGTGTCAAACAAAAATCAGGAGCCTGGCAAACGTCAGGCTCCTTTTCTTTTATCGTGAAAGGAGGCGAGCAACATACCGACGCAGAAAGAAATCCGCGCAGAGCTGAAAAAGCTCAACCGGCAGATCGTTGAGTTGAGGAAGGCACTTCACATCATCAGCCCCAAGCGAACACGGCGAAATTACAACGGCGTCGTGCTCTATGAAGGCCCAAGCCTCATCGACAACGCGCCCATTGTTGCCATAGCAACGGGGCTTATCTGGCCGAGCCTCAATAGAAAAACCGGCGATATGGTCCACATCTGGATCATGCGAGCCGATACACCGCCAGTCGAAGCGTTCTACACAGACAGAGATAAAAGCGTCTGCGGAGATTGTCCACTCAGGAAAGATACTGAAGGCAACCGCATTTGCTACGTGCTGCTCCATCAAGCACCGGCGAGCATTTGGAACAACTGGGCTAAAGGAGAATACCTACCCTTGAGCGAATATCCCGAAGCTTTGTCGCTCATGTCCAGAAAGGCTGTCCGCCTTGGTGCTTTTGGCGATCCTGCCGCACTCCCGTATGAACTTGCTCTGCCTTTGCTTCAAAGCTCATCAGGAGTAACCGGCTATACGCACCAATGGCAGAAAGATTTCGCTCTGCCCTGGCGTGAAACTTTGCAGGCCAGTTGCGAAACAGAACAGGAAGCACAGGAAGCCGTTCAGGCCGGCTGGCATTATTACCGGATCATTTCGGATTATGAGCAGGCAAAAAAGGAGGAGATCTTTTGTCCCGCGAAAACAGAAAATACACAATGTGCAACGTGCGGTCTCTGCGATGGCAGATCGGCCAACGTCGTGACCGTCGTTCACGGTCGAGGGAAACGTTTTTTCAGGCGGCGCTTTGGAAACGAAGATGTCGTCGTGGATGTTGACGGACAGGTGAAAGGCGATGAAGAAGACGCCGCTTTATGGTGAGTTCAGGAAGGGCCCGCTCATTGAGTGGGCTCTCTATGACAATGAAACTCTGGTGTGGAAGGGAATGGCTCGCAGCTATCCCGAGGCCCTAAGAAAAATGAAGGAGGAACAATCCAATGGAAGAAAACCCCGTAAGCAACGTCAACGAAAGCAATAGCGCAGAAGTCAACATCAACGACCGAATCCTCGACATGACCGAGCCCGAACTGAAAGACCTCGGTATCGTCTCCGGCCTCGACAACGAGCCGTATCACAAAGCCCGCGGCTTAAGCTGTACGAACTTAAAGATCATGCTCAGAAGCCCCGCACATTATCACGCGTCAATCCTGATTCCGCAGAAGACGACGCCCGAAATGCTGCTTGGTTCTGCCTTGCACACCGCAGTCCTTCAGCCGGAACTTTTCGACGAAGAGTACATGGAACTTCCCAAGCTCGATAGGCGAACGAAGGAAGGCAAGGAGCTGTATAAGCAGTACAGCGACAGCGGCAAGACGCTTCTCGATTCTGTCACAGTCGCTACGGTTCAGAAGATGAAGGAAAGCCTCATGCAGCATCCGATCATCTCGACGATTCTCAGCAATGGGAATCCGGAACTGAGCTGCTTCGGGTGTCTGCCCGAATTTCCTCATACGCTCACGAAATGCCGGCCTGATTGGTACAACCCTGATCTTGGCGTGCTCCTGGATCTCAAGACAGCCTGTGACGCTTCACCGAAAGCCTTTGCCAAGGCCAGCGCGGATTATTTCTACCATCTGCAACATGCGCTGTATCTGGACTTGTTCAGCCATATCAGCGGCAAGCGCATCCAGGCATTTCTCTTTGCTGTTGTTGAAAAGGAACCGCCGTATGCTCTTGCGCTGTATCAGCTTGACGCAGATGCCGTAGAAAAAGGCAGAGACCTTTATCGCAAGGCGATCCTTGCCTATAACGACAGCCTTGAGAGGAATTACTGGGTCGGTTATTCGCCCAGGATCGAGATGCTGCAACTGCCGGCATGGGCTCTGGTATCCTAACCGAATAATCCAAAGGAGGAGTAAAAAATGTCAGCCAATAATACCGCTGCATTAGCACCGCAGCAGAAAA
>Ga0256405_10000805_pt1 | contig 96647 bp, 88 predicted proteins | sample RumenRJG_02DNA_FD_189096 | JGI IMG/M metagenome (GOLD analysis project Ga0256405, IMG submission 189096) | Bovine rumen microbial communities from Lethbridge, Alberta, Canada - RJG_02 | ecosystem: Host-associated > Mammals > Digestive system > Stomach > Rumen | place: Canada: Alberta...
TCTTGAGATAGCCAAGAGTGGTGCTACTAGCATTAGTATTGGATTCGCTCATAGCATTAAGGACTGTGGAGTTAGTGAGGTCTAGGGCGAGGTTGTCTAGCATCCAGAGGTTACCATCAGCGAGTTTACTTACACAATAGGTTTCATTGTCACGATTGTCTTTGATCTGATAAGTGGCATTGGTGGTAAGGCTAGCTAGGACAGTAGCACGATTGCTGCTAGTAATGTCTTGCATATAGGTAATACCAGAAGCGACTGTAGATATCATGGGTGAAGTAGGACAGCTAGACTGAGTGACTGGCTGCCACATGGCGGTAAGCGCGAGAGCATTAGAGCTAGTACCGTCTAGAGTGTAGTTACTACCGGCTGTATAGGTAGTGCCGGAGCAAGAGTCTATGCCATCCGTGTTGGTGATAGTGCCAGAGCACCAGCCGAGGAAGTTATGCTTATCCCAAGCAGGGGTGTTGCTTGACAAAGTCACACTGGAGCCGACCGATGTGCTGCTGATATCTGTAGGCATATTGGTTACTACGCCGTCATTATAGGTGATGCTGTAATTTATGCCGCCATCGGCGTAGGCGTTGCTAAGCCCCACAAAAGCTGGCAGAGCCAGAACTGTTAAGAGAGAGAGAGAGAGTTCTTTTTATTGTGGGTTGCTAGGGGAAGGCGCAGGCTACTCCTCGAGCAACAGGTTTTATCGCTAATAGATTTATTTCTTGCAAAAAACATTCTCTTCATGCTTATATTGTAGCATAATGAGTTTGGAATGCAAGGGCAAAATGCGACAAAAAAGTGGTATAATGTTGGTATGATATATCTGGATCATGCGGCGGCGACGCCGGTAGATGCGAGGGTGCTTCGAGCGATGGAGCCGTATTTTGGTGAGAAGTTTTATAATCCGTCGGCGGCTTATTTGCCGGCAAAGGAAGTGGCGGCTGATTATGAGGCGGCGAAGGGGACGATTGCGCATGCGATTGGGGCGAAGGGGGCTGATATCGTGATTACCGCTGGGGCGACGGAGGCGAATAATCTGGCGCTGTCTGCCATATCTCTGGACGGGTCCTGCCGGCCATTTTCCTCCCCCACTTCGCAAGGCTCAGTGGGGGACCCCCTCCATGGCCGTCACCCGTCCATGCTGTATCTAGAAACAGAACATGATTCTGTCCGCAAAGTTGCCGAAAAATATAATAGGAGATCCATCAATGTATTACCGAACGGGCTAATCGATATGGGGGATTTGAAGTCGAAGTTGACAGATGAAGTGGAATTGGTGTCGGTGTCGCTGGCGAATAATGAGTTGGGGGTGATTCAGCCGCTGGCGGAGATTGCGGCGTTGATTCGTGAGGTGCGGCTCGATCGGATGCGGAGGGGTGTGCGTAGGCAGCTGCTGCTACATTCGGACGCTTCGCAGGCACTGAATTTGCTTGATGTCAATGTGGCGCGGCTGGGGGTGGACTTGATGACGATGAATGCAGCGAAAGTGTATGGGCCGAAGGGGGTGGGGGCGTTGTATGTGGCGCATGGGGTGCGGCTGAAGCCGGTGTCGGTGGGCGGAGGGCAGGAGAATGGCCTGAGAGCGGGAACTGAGAATGTGCCTGGGGTGATAGGGTTTGCGCGGGCACTTGAGATGGCGCATGAGCATCTAAATGGGAATAGGAAGAAGTATGCCGAGTGGCGGCGGATTTTACTATCTGAGCTTGAAGGGTACGAGTTGATTAACCGTAAGCACTGTCTTGACAATTTCGTGGTTTTGTGCTATAATGGTATAGATGCGGAACGTTTGGTGTTCCTTCTTGAAGAACGGGGGGTGTATGTGGCGACTGGGGCGGCGTGCGCGGCGTCTAAGGGCGTGAGGTCGCATGTGTTGGCGGCTATTGGACTGTCGGACTCGCAGATTGCAGGGTCGCTTAGGCTAACTCTCGGCGAGACCAATGACGAGACGCAGATACACGAAGCGGCTCGGATTATTAACGATGTTGTGGCTGCTGAGCGGGAGCGGGTGGGGCGCTAGGTGAGGCTTGTGGGGGTGGGTTGTTAGTGGGGGTTATGGTATTGGTGAAGATACAATCCCCATCGTAGCGTCAACAAACAGCTAATCGGCAAATATTACCGTGACGGTTTGGCTACTGATTGTGATGCCAGCGCTAAAGGCGTCACTATCAGTATTGATTGTAAAGCTAATATTGCTTGAGCTGGGGATGTTTAGATTATTAAATTCGGCGAGTGTAATTGTTTTATTATTAACTTTGCCCCTTTCAACCGCGACTGGGCTAGCCGAGAAAGTTGAGCCGTTGTATTTTAGATTGCCTATCAGATATCCACTAGTGGCACCTTGGTTGGTTTTGGAATACGTGATTTCAACCTTAATTGATGAAATCGTCCGTCCGGTATTGTTGCTATATGCAAATATTTTGGTGATATATTCGGCTGGTGTTAGACCAGTACCACCCGAAGTCGTTAGGTCCGTGGTGGCGGAAGCTGAGGGACCAGTCGTAGCAGCAAATTCCTCGGTGTAATCCGCAACCACTGGAGGCTCCGGCTCTACCTCCCAAATCGCATAAAGCGTGATAGCATTGGCCTGGGTGGGCTCCAAGGTGATAGTGTCACCTGGTGAATAGGTAGGGTTGGCGGTTACGGTACTGTCTTCATCCCAGCCAAGAAAAACATATCCGGTACGAGTTGGGGTGGTGGAAGAAATGGTAGCGGTGCCAGTCTGGGAGATGGTGGTGGACTCATTGCTAGGCATATCGCTTACCGTATCTGTAGTATTTGGGTTGTAAGCGATGGAATACTGTGGATTGTTAGCCACTGCGGTGATTGTGAATGTCTTGCTATATGTGCCTGATGGCGTGCTGATGGCAGGCCTAACTCCGAAGGTTAGGATGTGCGTACTGGAGCCTGCAATAGTAGTATTTCCTAGGCTAATGTGGCCTGACGAGGTGGGGGCGGGATAAAAATTAATGCCATCACTACTAACACCGTAACCACTCGTGAAATCATTGGCGGTGATAGAATCGCTGCCGCTGGGGGGAGTAATAGTTGGGATGGTTAGAGTACTATCGGCGGCATTGATTAGATCAGTATTATCGGTTGAGTTAGTGAGATTAACATTGTAGCCAGTATAATTATCTGTGTTAACGCTAATAGTTTGAGAGGTGGAGCCAAATCTTCCTGGAATTAAATCTAGCTGCGAAAGATTACTTAGCTCCATGCTAATCGTAGCGTCAGTGATAGCAAAAACTGGCGTATCTATAATTAAGAGACCGCCTAAAGGAGCTATGAGTAACGAAACAATGTATTTAACTACTTCTCGTAGATGTCTCATTAATAACTCCATTATACATAATAGCTTGACGCTATTGTGCTTATTTTAATAGTAGCACGTTGGTGGTATAAACGCAAGTCGAGAGTACTGAATGCGGGGCTATTGATGGGTTCAGAGTCGCCATTTAACATATGGTCGCCGCTTGGCTTTGGGCTGTTGACGGAATTGACGAAAGTCCGCCTGCCGTGAAGATGGGATTACTCAGTAAAATGTGTTATAATATACTTATGAAAACTGTATACGTTGGGATGAGTGGCGGGGTGGATTCGTCGGTGGCGGCGCTGTTGTTGGTGGAGCAAGGCTACCGCGTGGTGGGCGTATACATGAAAAATTGGTCGCGAGACCTGCCTGGGATGAAGTGTCCGTGGGCGGAGGATCTCGCTGATGCGAAGCGTGTGGCGGTGAAGCTTGGGATTGATTTTGAGGTGTGGGATTTTGAGAAAGCATATCATGATAAGGTTGTAGACTATATGCTGGAGGAATTTCGGCGAGGAAACACACCAAATCCGGATATTATGTGTAATCAAGAGATTAAGTTCAAATTGTTTTATGAAAAGGCGATGGAGGCTGGGGCTGATTTTATTGCCACAGGGCATTACGCAAGAGTGGAGCGAGAACAACGGGCATTCTCGCTCCCAGCATTACTAAGGGCTACAGACGAAAATAAGGACCAGACGTATTTCCTATATCGGATATCAGAGGAAGCGTTGGCGCATACGTTGTTTCCGATTGGCGGGATGATGAAGCCAGAGGTGAAGAAGCTTGCTGAAGAGCGGGGGCTGCACAATGCTTACAAGAAGGAGTCGATGGGGGTGTGTTTTGTGGGAGAGGTGGGGATGAAGGATTTCCTGAAGGAATACATTGATGTGCAACCAGGAGAGATTCGCGAGATTGAATCGGATACAGTACTGGGGTACCATGAGGGTGCGGTGTTTTATACGATTGGGCAGAGACACGGGCTGTATATTTCGGAAGGGCTACCATATTACGTCGTCAAGAAAGACGTTGCAAATAATATCGTGTATGTGTCGAGGAACCTAAACAGTGATGAGTTGTGGACGGATGAATTGAGGCTTCGCGACATTCTATTAAGGCAATTCGATGGCGACTTTCTTCGGGACGGGGTCGCTTTCGCCCGTCGTTACGGGGAAAGCGCCCCTCATACCTCGGTCGTAACCTCCGGAAGCCCTCAGAAAATACCATCCGAATTGCCTTCACACGAGATCCAAGTTCGCCTACGGCATCGGGCACCGCTCATTCCTGTGGAATTTGATGGAGAAGTACTACATTTCGAGGAGAAGATCAAACGCCCCGCCTCGGGGCAGTCTGCGGTGCTATATGATAGTGAGATATGTCTGGGTGGGGGGATTATCGCATAAAAATAAGCCGTTGTGGTAACGGACTATAGTTCCATTATATCACATACGGCTTATTTTGTCAAGATGGGGACCGTTAGGCCATCATCATCGCGACATTGGCGCAAAGAAGGATGGCGGCGACCATGCTCATTGCGGTGACGATATAGACGTGCATTTTGTCGGACTGGCTGGCTTGCTTCTTGCAGGTCCTGGTGCAGGATTTCTTGCGTGCAGCAGTGCTCCTTGCAGTGGTCTTTTTCGCGGTTTTGGTTGATTGTTTCTTTTTTGCTTGTGCCATAATAGCTCCTATTATTTTGCTTATGTCTATAATATCACGACTTTACGACTAATGCAAGGGGTGATATAATATTTTTATGAATGCCAATGAAATAAGACGAAAATTTTTAGAGTTTCAAGAGAAACGTGGACACAAAATAATCCAGCCAGCACCGCTGGTACTGACGAATGACCCGACAACATTGTTTACAGGGTCGGGGATGCAGCCATTATTGCCATATCTGCTCGGTGAGCCGCATCCGGACGGGGTAAGGCTGGCTGATTCGCAGCCGTGCATGAGGTTGCAAGATATCGAAGATGTAGGTGACCCGCGTCATACTACGGTGTTTGAAATGCTAGGTAATTGGTCACTAGGAGATTATTTTAAGGAAGAGCAGATTCGGGGGTTCTTTGAATTCTTGACGCAAGTATTAGGGCTTGAGCCGGAGAAGATTTATGTAACTTGTTTTATTGGAAATGAGAAATATGGAATTCCCAAGGACGTGGAAGCGGCGGAAATCTGGCAGAAAGTGTTTGCTGAGGCTGGAGTTGAGGCGAAGATAGCCGAGATTGGCTCGGCGGAGGCTGGAGATAAGCGGGGAATTAAGCCCGGGGAGCGGATATTCTTCTATGATGATCATGAGAACTGGTGGTCGCGTGGGGGCGGATGCGATTCGACGCCGATAGGCGATCCGTGCGGGCCGGATTCGGAAGTGTTTTACGACTTCGGCGAGGATAAGCAGGATGTGGAACGCTATGGACTGGCGCATCCGGCTTCCGATGGGGCGAGATTTATGGAGATTGGTAATTCGGTGTTTATGCAGTATCGGAGGCTGGAGGATGGTACGTTTGAGGAATTGGATAATAAAAACGTTGATTTCGGGGGCGGATTGGAGCGGATTGCGGCGGCAGCTGTGGGGTCGTTTGATGTGTTTCGGACTTCGTTGATGCAGCCGATTATTGAGAAGCTCGAGGAGATTTCTGGCAAATCATATGATAACAATACTGATGAAATGCGGGTGATTGCTGATCATATACGAGGAGCGTATTTGCTATCCGCTCAGGGTTTGGTGCCTTCTAATAAGACTCAGGGGTATGCATTGCGCCGCTTGGTGCGGCGGGCGATACTGCGGGCGCTGGATCTTGGGATTGCATCGGATTTCTTGGCGGAGGTAGTGCCGATTGTGGCTGAGAATTATCGCGAATTACCGGAATCCATCTTGACTCATCGTGAGAGTGCGCTCGAGGTGTTGCTTCATGAGGAACAAGCGTTTAGGAAGACCTTAAATAAAGGGCTTAAGGAACTACGTAGGATGGCGCGGGTTGCGGCCAAACCTGTTTCTTCGGATGCTAGACTTGAATTTTCAAGCACCTCATACACTGGGACACGGGCAGAACCGTCCCTTCGGGACGAACCTGTCCGGTCCGGCAGGAATATAGGTGTTGAAAATTCAAATCAAACCCTTATGCATCCGAGAGAAACAAGTTTAGCCGCCCGTGTCCTGTCTGGATATGACTTATTTAAGCTTCAGGATACTTATGGGTTTCCGTATGAATTGTCGGTGGAGGAGTGTTATCGGCAGGGGATTGAGTTGACGCCGGAGTATCGGAAGGAGTTCGAGGCGGCGCTCGCTGAGCAGCGCGAGCGGTCACAGACAGCCTCGAAGGGTATGTTCAAGGGAGGACTCGAAGACCATGGTGAACAGACCATCAAGTATCACACAGCGACCCATTTGCTGTTGGCGGCACTACAGAAGCTGATTGCCCCTGATATCGTACAGAAGGGTTCTAATATTACAGCGGATAGGGTGAGATTTGATTTTAATTGCGACCATAAGCTGACGTCTGAGGAGAAGGCGGCCATAGAGGCGCAGGTGAACGAATGGATTGAGGCGGATTTGCCGGTGGTGTTTGACGAGTATGATAAGGAATATGCGAGAAATAAACTGAAGGCGCATGGGGAGTTCTGGGATAAATACCCAGAGAGGCTTAAAGTCTATACGATTGGCGATTTTGAAAATCCGGTGTCGCGCGAGGTATGCGGTGGACCGCACGTAGAACATACTGGGATATTGGGACACTTCAAGATTCAGAAAGAAGAATCTTCTTCGGCGGGGGTGAGGCGGATTAAAGCGATATTAGAATAAAGGATGGTGATGGCTGGATTATCGGCATTAACCAACGCATTGGTGGAATTCGAGTTGACAATTCCTTTGTTCGCATAGTAAAACAGACTTCAGTGCCAGCAGGATGAGTGGTGGGTCTACTGGCACTGAAGTTTGTTTTATATAATTTACTCATATGTATGTCCTCGCTTTATTAAATTATATCTAGGGCCAATTTAGAAAAAACTGTTGTATTTTTTACAACAGTTATAAAAACGCCAGGGGTGGTCGATGCCGGCTAATTCTGGAGGAGTTTGGCTATTTTGGCTTTGAGTTTATTCTCTTCCGGTGCGCCAGCTAGAGTATCCATTCCGACGCGGAGCAAACCCAGAGCCGTAGCGAAAGAATGGTCTAGCTCGGATTGGTATTTGGCATCGATAGTGAGGTCGGGAAGCTCATATACGTCAATGAGATGAATCACCGGGCGGCGCGAGAAGGGGAGTGATTTGTACCAGTCGGAAATAGCAAGCGACTCCTGCAGAATGGATAGACTAGCGCCGCCACCACAAAGTAATACACTGCACGGGAGGCTACCAACGTTACTAAACTCCTCTAGTGCAACTTCGACGCCAGTGAACCAGACCGAGATGTTGCGTGAAATTGCGGTCTCAACTTTCGCTTTGACGCGGTCGTCGAGCTTACCAGTATCGAAATCTAGCTTGTATTGTTCGGCGGTATCAAAATCGACGCCGAGAGACTCGGCAATTTGATGAGTGAAACTCCGACCGCCGATGCCGAACATTTTAGTGCCTTCGACACCGCCGTCCTCGACTACGGCAACGTCAGTAGTGCCGCCACCGATATCGATAACAATGCCGGAGAAGTTGGATTCGAGATCATCACCAAGACACGCCCTGCAGACGGCGAAAGGCTCTACGGCCACAGTGAGCAAATCAAGATTTAATTCGGCGCAAACTTTCTCGATAGCGGCAACATGGATGAGTGGGGCAAAGGCAGTGTAGAATTGAATGGTAACTTCCGAACCTTTAAAGCCGATGGGATTACTGATTTTATAACCATCTATATGTAGCGCCACAATGGCAGAATTAATCAGGCGGACCTCAACATTGTCGTTGCCAGTCTCCAGGGCAACGGTTTTCTTAGCTACCTCGCCGGACTTCTGCTGGACTTTGGCGATGATTTCATTCATCTCTTCTTCGGTAATGGGCTTATTAGGGTTCTTGCGGTCGTAATGGACCGTAGTGGTATTACCCTTTACTAATTCGCCCGCAATGCCCACCACGGTAAGACTGGCACGCTCACCAGCTTGTTCTTCGACTTTTACCAACGCATCCTCACAGGTGGCCACCACGGCAGGAATATCTGCCACGGCGCCAGCATGCATATTGCCTTCGACCTGCTTGGCTTTGCTTACGCCAAGTATCTCCAAGCCGCCTTTCTTAGTAGGCTTAGCTAAGACTGCTTTAACAAATTCTGTACCAATATCGAGCGCCAAAATTGTACTCATGGTTTTATTATAACACACCCTTTGCGAGAATTTAAACTTTAGTTTTCTCAGCGGTAAAATTACGCCAAGATAAAAATTACAACATTCGTCGGTTCTCGAACTGGAACAGTTGTAATTTTTATATGGGTAATTTTACATGCTTCGAAAATCTAAAGTTTAAATTCTTCAAAGTTGCCTTCTTTTAAGCCACTGAGGGCGTACGGGCCGAAATTTGTGCGGTGAAGTTTCGTAACACGATAGCCAAGGGCAGCGAAGGTTCGACGAATCTGACGATTGCGTCCCTCGGAAATAATAACGGTATATAGAGGCTCGACCATTTCTTCTGAGGACCATGCCCGACCAACGGGGAGGGAACGAGCGAAGTCCCGCCCGTGACGACGGGACGGGACGAGCGCGTCCGAAGAAGACGATGGTCTAGCCTCATTTTTAATAATGGTAAACTTCGAGGGGCCGTCGTCGAGGAGGATGCCGTAGTCGGAAATCATTTGCTGGTGCAGGGGCTGTAATGGTTTATTTAATTCAACTTCATAGATTTTTTCTTTATGGAACTTCGGGTGGGTCATTTGGAAGGCAAAGTCGCCATCGTTGGTAAGCAGTATTAATCCAGAGGAATCTTTATCGAGGCGGCCGACGGTCTTTAGTTTTTGATATTTTGTCGGGAGCAACTCGTATAGGGTCGGGGCGGAACCTTGGGCGCGACGAGAACAAACGTAGCCGACTGGCTTGTTCATCGCAACGTATAAGAATTCGTTCTCAAAAGAGACTGTCTTATCATTATAGCATACTTTATCATTATTGTCAATCCTGGCACCCAGCACGGCGATTTTGCCGTTAATTTTTACTTTTCCGTGCGAAATCGCTTCGTCGGCTTCGCGACGAGAAATACCAAGGCGTTCGGCGAGAAATTTATTGAGCCGGACTGGCGAATTGTCCATAATCGACTGCCTGAGGTTGAGGTTGAGGTTGTGACTGTGGCTGTGGTTGTGGTTGTGGTGCGACGGGAGCTGCAGGAGCAGGCGCAGGCGCTGGGGCTGGAGCGGGAGTTGAGGTCGCGACGACTTTATCGCCCAGAACTTCATGAATAGTATTTACCACATCTTCGATTCCTACTTGAGACTTAACTAAATAGCGGTCGGCACCAAGACGCTCGCCACGGGCACGTTGATCGTCGGCGGATAAGGCCGTCATCATTACGACTTTGATATTGGCGGTCTCTGGGGTGGAACGTAATATATCTAGCATGTCGAAACCGGATATTTTCGGCATCATAACGTCAGACAGAATAAGGTCGGGTTTCTCGCGTACGGCTACAGCAAGAGCTTCTTCGCCATCGCCAGCCGATACGACATCATATCCTTCAGCCGTAATACGTATACTATAAATCTCACGTAGACTCGCGTCGTCTTCTACTACCATTATTTTGCTCATTTTGATTCTCCGTTTATATTAATATTAATTTCCTTAGGCGGCTGAGTGGGGCTGACTGGCTCACTCGGCGGTGAAGCAGTGGGAGGTTGAGTGACTGGCGGTGCAGACTGTGATTGAGACTGGATTGGAGCCGGGGCGGGAGCCTGGACGGGAGCTGAAACTGACGGCTGGATTGGAGCTGGAGCCGGAGCGGGAGCTGAAACTGACGGCTGGATTGGAGCTGGAGCCGGAGCGGGAGCCGGAGTTGGTGCTGAGGTTAGAACTTGAGACCCAGTCGACGTTAGAGCCGAAGGCTGGACCTGCCCGGTGCGCATGAGCTGTTCTTGCATTTGTTGGTTGCGGACGGCAATCATGCGTTTCTCATATTCATCGCTAGTAATGCGCGGCAGCGAGACATAAAAAGTTGAGCCCTCACCAAAAGCCGATTCGGCCCAGACGCGACCACCCATTGCTTCAACTCGCTGTTTGACCAGGTAAAGACCCAGCCCAGTACCGCCGATGGTACGCGTGTCAGAATTGTCGGCACGATAGAATTTCTGAAAAATGTGCCCCAGGTCGTCAGCCGAAATACCTATACCAGTATCCGTAACATTAATCAATACACGGTCACCATCGCCGCGTACGTTGACGTAGATGGAGCCGCCCGACGGGGTATATTTAAAAGCGTTATCGAGAAGATTATCGAGGATTTCTTGCATGAAACTAGTATCTACAAACCCGTAAACTACTTGTTCCATGCGGCGACTAGAACCGAGCGTGACTGGTTCATCAGAACCATAATTAAAAGTAAGCTTGGCTTCCTTAGCGCGAATTGCATAATCATCGGTAATGGATTTGATTAACTCAACCATCTCTACCGGCTCGAAATGAGGCTTGATTTTACCATCGTCTAGCTTAGTAACATCCAGGAGGTCCTGAAAAAGCTTGCCGAGATGCTTCGAAGCATTCTGTGCAGCGGTTAAATATCCCCGCGCGCGTTCATCGATAGTGGCGGTCTGAGGGTTAAGACAGAGGGAGAGATACCCGTCGATAGTGGCGACCGGAGTACGCATCTCGTGGGAGGCGGTGGAGATAAATTCGGTCTGCTCGCCTTCTTCCTCGAGTTCCTTAGTGATGTCGCGGAAGGTAATAATGCGATTCTGCTGGAGTCCATCAACTGGAATAACGCTTACGGAAATCGGGATACGTTTCGCGGTCTGTCCTACGATGAGGCAGCCCTGGAAGGCATCAAGCGGCTGGCCAAGCTTCATGGCTTGAATGAGTGGGTTCTCCGCCTCGCTGAGTTCACGCCCCTCTTTAGATTCCAACCTCACTACTAAGCCATAATCTAGTCCAGTAGCATTACCAGAATCGGTCATAGCGGCGGCAGCAGGATTCATCGATTGGATAACGCCAGCCTTGTCAGTAATAATAACGCCGTCATGGATATTCTTAAGCACAAGCTCGGCGAGACTAGATTGATTCTCGGTGGGATTTTGGGATTTATTGCGTTTAAATAAGTTCATCTAGTTTTATTTTAACACAAGCTAAACAAAATGTGATAAAATTAATTTATGAACAAAGACGTCATCTATATAGAACCCGAAGATGATATTACTGATATCATCACAAAAATCGAAAATTCTAAGGAAAAAATCGTCGCATTGATGCCGCCAAAGAAAGCTGGCGTGTTTCGCAGTGTGGTCAATATTAAATTAATCGCAAAGGCTGGTGCTACGTCCGAAAAGACAATCGTAATTGTGACAACCGATCCATCGATTGTGAAGCTAGCAGCTGCCGCGAAGATTCCAGTGACTAAAGATTTGCAGACAGCACCAACTATTCCCACAGTGGAGGTAGCAGCTGAAGAGACAACGGTGGCCGCAGTCAATGAGGACGGCAAGACCATAGAAAGGGTTGAGCTTGATGAAGCCGAAGTCACAGAGGAGCCTATTGATGGTTCAGACGAACCGGAGGGCAAGAAGGAAACAAAAAGAGGTAAAGGCAAGGAGGAGCCAGAGGACGACCCGGACGATTTGGGAGATAAACCACGGAAAAAGCCGAAGCTTTCATTGAAGAACTCCGATGCCAAAAAGACTTCTGGTGGTTTGCTCGGGTGGGCACGCGAGCATAAGAAAGCCGCCATCGGGGGAGGTATAGGGGTGGTGATATTGATTCTTGTCTTGGTATGGGCTCTCGTGATAGCTCCTGCCGCGACAGTAACCGTAGGAATTCGCACGACATCAAATAATTTCTCAGAAAACGTATCTTTCACTTCAACGCTCAGCGATGAGGATGCCGAAGAGGGGAAGTTCTATCTTGAAGAGAAAAAAGTCGAGTCAATCCAAGAAGTGAGTTTTGAGGCAACTGGCACAAAAAATATCGGGGAAAAAGCTTCGGGCGAGGTAACGGTAATTGCGACGGTATCTTCTGATGGCGGCACGATTCAAGTGAAGTCAGGTGATACATTTACTAATGGCGGGTTGAAGTTTATCGCGGATAATAGTGTGACGATGACCTACGATGGTAAAGATGACAGCGTATGCGACAACGCTGATTCCGTGACCAAGCGAGAATTCGACATCCAAGGATGTAAAATTTACGCCCGCGTGAAGGTGACAGCAGCGGAATCTGGCTCGAGATATAATATTTCGGCTCGTGAGAGCGGTTGGGATACTACGGCACCAGTGTCAGTATACTCGACCAATGCGATGAGTGGTGGTACCGATGAGACTGTAACTGTGGTGCAACAATCCGATATAGATAAAGCTAGGGCAGAGCTCTCTTCAACCGATGAAACCGCAAATAAAGAAAAACTCTATGCGGAGATCGGTGATGGCAAGATGGTGATCGAGTCGAGTTTCAAGCAAGTCGCTGGGGAAGCCATTTCGACACCAGCGGTGGGCGAGGAGGTAAAGGAAGGGGTTACGCCGACCCTAAAAGCAACCACTACCGCTTCTGTGTTTGTGATAGATAAAGTTAAAGTAGAAGAGTTTATCACGAAAAAGGCCGATTTAAGCGATTCGCAGAAAATATACGAGATGAAAGATCCATTTATCGAGAATTTTTCTGAGACGAGCCAGGGATATACTGGAAAATTGAAGACTTCCTACATGACCGGACCTAAAATCACCGAAAATGACGTAATCGATAAAATTAAAGGCAAGGGACTGGGCGAAGCGCAGCACGATCTCAGGGACATCGATGGAGTCGCATCGGTGGATATCGATAAATCCTTCCCGTGGGTAATGAGCATCCCGGGTAATCCTAATAAAATTACAGTTATCTTCGAGGTGAAGGATCAGGATGGAAATAAGTTGGAATTGAAAGATCAGGCTACGGAAACCACAGATGATTCCAACAGTGATGATACAACCACCTCTGAGGACAAAAAGGAATAGATTTTGAAGATTATAGGACTTGATATAGGCGAGAAGCGCATTGGCGTGGCTCAGGTAGATTCAACTACTCGAATCGCGGTACCAGTAGGGTATATTATGGTAGATGGCTCAGAATGGCAAGAAATCGCCAGGATTGCCAGGACGCAGGGTACTCTATTCTTTGTACTAGGTCTTCCCAGAAGCAATGAGGGCAACGAGACAGCTCAATCTCTGTACGTGCGGAATTTTGCTAAAGCATTATTAGAAAAAATTCCGGGGGCAAAAATTCGTCTTCAGGATGAGTCGCTGACCTCTGTCGTGGCTGAAGAAAGGCTAAAATCTCGCAAAAAACGTTACGAAAAAGGCGATATTGACGCTGAGGCCGCTGCCATCATCTTGGAGGATTTCGTCGAGAATTTTCGAGAACCAGAGGTAAAACCACCTGAAAACACTAACATAATCGAAAAAGAGGCAAAAAAGGTGAAAAGAAAGACAAAACGTATTACAGGCTGGATATCGGGGGTAGCCGTTGTGGTAATCTTGGGTCTCGTGGCAGTGGGGGCAGCTTTATGGATTAGAGAAGAACGATACAAAGAATATGCCGCTATGTTCGCCGAGATTGAAGCCAATATGGAAGCCGAGGTATTTGATTTTACGATTCGCCCCGGAGAAACGATTTATGAGGTGCGTGCTGCATTGATAGAGGCAGGCTATCCGGCTACAGAGGTAGATGCAGCATTGGCGGCGGATTATGACTATGATTTTTTGAAAGATCGTCCTGATGGAGCCACTCTAGAGGGATATTTATACGGCGAAACGCATCAGTTTTACGAGGGTACACCTGTGCAAGATATTATTTCGAAGTATTTAGAGAAAATGGGGAATGTAATTGCGGAGAACAATCTGAAAGAGAAATACGCTAATCAGGGGCTATCCCTATTCGAAGGGATCACATTAGCGTCAATTGTACAGAGTGAATCTGGGTCGCTCACCTCTGAAATGCCGACGGTGGCTCAGGTGTTTTTGACACGATTGAGCTATGGAATGCCCCTTGGGAGCGACGTAACGGTATCTTATGCACTTGACACTGTCGACCCTGATAGGAATAGCCATTCCGACAATCAGGCAGCTTTACAGGTCGATTCGTGCTACAATACACGCGTTAATATTGGGCTGCCCTGTGGTCCAATCTCTAATCCAGGACTTTCTGCGCTCCTGGCAGTAGCTGAGCCTTCGGATACGGCTTATCTTTACTTCTTGACAGGAGACGATGGTTTGATGTATTATAGTTATACAGACTCTGAGCATACTCAGAATATCTACAGTCATTGCCAGGAGCTCTGTAATGTATCATTATGACAAGAAAAAAGCAGAAATTTAGTTTCGATAAATTAAAGAAAATTTGGCCTTATATGGTGGCAGGGTTAGCAACTTTGGCATTGGTTTTTGTTGGTTCGCTTGATAAACAAAGCGGCGAGGTTAGCCTTAGCCTGGATGCTTTTGCAGCAAGTGACTATAAGATATCAGTAGATCAGCTTTCCGAATTATACGTAGTGGCAGATTTATCTGATGCGTTGGGGTTAGCCTCAGCCTCAGATGTGGCATCGAACTATGTGGTAACTACAACAATGTATGACTCGGGGCAGACTTCGGCGGGGAAGCTCGAGAAGCCGAATCTCACCAATATTACAGCTTCACGTGGTGTAATAGAGTACACTGTAGCCGAAGGTGAAAGTATGGATACTATTGCCTCGCGCTATGGCATTACTACTGATCAGATTCGCTGGTCCAATGGGCTCAAGACTACAGATGTGGCAGCTGGTACGGTATTATATATACCAAGCACGTCCGGAATTGTCTATACAGTTAAGTCTGGCGATACGGTCGAATCTATTGTGGAAAAATATGGTTCCAACGCTTCGGAGATTATTGCTTTAAATGATCTTGAAGTATCGGGAATATCAGAGGGGACGCGTATTGTGATTAAGGATGGTACTCTCCCCGAGAAGGAACGCCCTGAATACGTAGCTCCGGCTCCAGTAGTAACCAGGCCTTCTTACACTTATACCTACACATATCTAGGCAGCACCTCCGAACGGCAGAATATCCAGGTTGTGGGGTGGTTCTATAACTTAGGTGGGCCATACGGGCGTGGACAGTGTACGCAGTGGGCTTGGTATAACCGACAGGACCTGCCTTCTACGTTAGGCAATGCCAATGCTTGGGCACGCAATGCTGCGGCGGCCGGCTATGTGGTAAATCGTACCCCTGCGGCTGGGGCAATCTTCCAGACTTCCTCTGGCTGGTATGGACACGTAGGCTATGTGGAAGCCGTTAATGGAGATGGCTCCATCGTGGTGTCCGAAATGAACTACGGCGTATCTTATCGCGTTATCCGCTCGACGATTCCAGCGAGTGCGGTAGGAAATTTCAATTATATCCATTAGTGAGCCTTTTAGAGTTTCGGCTCTTAGCTGAGAATTACCAGTCCTCTACGAGGGGGAATTGTTTGCCGGAAATCTCAATGATAGACTCAGGTGTGGCACCCTGGGAGGTGAGCTCAGCGCGGATGCCTAGCTTCTTCATGATATCGCGAAGGCGGTTAATAGAAGCATAATTATTCATATCGGTACGACGGGCAAATTTTTCGATTTTCTCGCCAGTGACCAAGAAGCTACCATCTTCGCGTTTCTCGACTTTCCAGGTATCCTTCAGGGCACTATCGCCGAGTTTTATGGTGGGAACTGAAAAAGGTTTGTCTTGTTCGCTCTGCGCTGCACGCCGAGAAAATTCTTCGTCGGCTAATCGTGACTGCGCCGAAATTTCAGTTTCGTGCTCGTCTCGACTAGCCTCCTTGAAATTTTCTCGGGTTTGCTTCATGCTCTCATAGCAAACCTTTTTCAGCTCTCGCAGCAACTCGGTGAGCCCCTGGTGGGCCTGGGCGGAGATGGCGAAGATTTTCGCGGATGGGTTCTGGGCGAGGATAGAGGACATTTGCATCTTAATAATATCGTCATCTACACCTTCGCATTTAGTAAGGGCAACAACCTCTGGGCGGTCTTTAAGATCGGAATATTTGTTTAGCTCATTTCTGATGATTCGATAAGCTTCGCCGGCATCATTGTTGTATACGTCAATAAGGTGTAGCAACACCGCTGTGCGATCAACGTGGCGAAGAAAATCGTGTCCAAGCCCCTTACCCTCGGCGGCGCCCTCGATGAGTCCTGGGATATCCGAAATTAGCAAATCGCGCCCGTCGATGGTAGCAACACCGAGATTTGGTGTCAAGGTAGTGAATGGGTAGTCGGCAATCTCGGGCTTTGCATTACTGACGACTGAGAGGAAGGTAGATTTGCCGGCATTAGGAAGCCCCACTAGCCCGATGTCGGCCATAGTCTTGAGCTCAAGCTCGGCTTCAAATTCCTCGCCTGGCTCGCCGACTTCGGCAATAATGGGAGCTTGACGAGTAGAACTCTTAAAATGAGCGTTGCCAAAGCCACCGTCGCCGCCGCGGGCGATGACAGCCGTCTGGCCGTCGCGCACTAGGTCGGCTATTAGAACACGAGAACGACGGGTATTCTCGTGTTCTAATCGATATACTATAGTGCCGACAGGCACATCCACGATGAGGTCTTTGCCGGAGCGGCCGGCGGAGCGCTGTCCAGAGCCGTTTTTGCCATTTTCGGCGGTTAAGATGGGCGTAAAACGAAAATCAATCAAAGTGTTAGTATTGCGATCGGCGCGGAAGATGATATTGCCGCCTTTGCCGCCATCACCGCCATCCGGGCCACCTTTTGGAATGTAAATCTCGCGGCGAAAAGATACAGCGCCGTTACCGCCATCGCCTGCCTTGAGACTCACTTTTGCTCTATCTACAAACATAGGTTTATTATAACATAATTTTTGTGTTTATGCTAGAATTCTAGATGGAGATTGCCCTGACGAAGAATACGCGGGGTCTCTGTAGTGAAGTCAACAATAGTGGAAGGCAAGTGACCCGTAGTCGAATGTGGCGTGCCACCGCGTGGGTTAGCCGAAGTGAGAAGAAGTGGACCGGTGACTGGAAGGATTTTCGCGAAGAGGGGGTGGTCGGGAATGCGAATACCGATAGTATCGTAATGATCATAATATGGGTGATGAAAATTCGGATTTTTAGGTAAAATTACAGTGAGTTCACCTGGTATATATTGTTCGATGATAGGTTGGGCGCGCTTGGGGATAGTAACATATTGCCCTATCTGCCGAGCAGACTCGGGTACTAAAGTAAAGACCTTGCCGGAATCATAATCACGGTCTTTCAACCGCATAAGCTTATGGATGGCATCGACATTGTTCAGTCGCACGGCGTAACCTTCGACCGTCTCGGTAGGGATAGTGACGATTCGACCGGCGCTTAGGGCGGCGATGATTTGAGCCGTTTGATAATGAGTGTTTTGAAGATTCATATTTATTTATATTAGCATATCCTTGACATTTGTGCCATTATCATGTATGATATATATTATCGGCCAAAACGAAACGTACTTTAAATAAGGGAGTGATTTGATTGATGAGACACCAATTAAAGAACTGGTATTTCGATGTGTCAGGTGATAGTAATCCGGACTTTGATGTGTATAGGGATTTTCTGCAAAGTTTTCGGAACTTCATCAAATGCCCCGCCAATAGTATGGGGGCGTCTGGCTCGAGTAATCTCGCGTTGGTCGGTGAGGGGTTCTATGGCGGCAGGGTGTCTGTTAGTGGAATTTCCTTGATTACCAAGGCTCCGAATGAGGCCATCGATAATAATGATGCCTTTAACCGCGGTGATGGACTCATCGTCTTATCTAGTTCTGGAGACGTATACCATCTCTTTATGACCAATATGGATGCAAAATTCTACCGAGAATTTATTCGTGGCGAAAAAGTCATCCAGCTAGGCTATGCAGCATCACTCTGATGCCACCCCCGCCACCTGGCGGGGGATTTTCTTTCCATAAAAAATACCCCCTAGCTGGCTGCTAGGGGGGTGGAGCAAAGTCAGATGTCACGGCTATAGAGCGACTCGTCGTATTGCTCTTCGGAGAGCTCTTCGTACAGTTCATCGCCGCGACCGGCGAAATACCTGATATCTACACGGTAGACAAAGGTTACCCTCGAACCACCTTCGTCTAGGCTCACTGCGATGTCCTCAGCCGATAGGGTACGGCGTACCCAGCTTCCATCTTTATCGATGTCATCCTCATCAAGGATAACGTCGCCGAGCTCGTCTAGCTCATTGAAGACCTTGGCCGTCAGCCTGCTAATGCGGTCACGCATCTCTGGCTCGATGCCGGTAGAGAATCGCAATTCCTGCCCAATGCTGTCTTCGTGCAAATCGTCATAGATCTCGAAGGCGATATATTCGGCTAAATCTTGGATTTTTGACATAAAATCCCCTCCTTATTGTCTTTATTTAGCCATCGAAATGTACTGGTCTTAGAAGACCTCATGGCTGTATAATACCATGTATACTGGCTATTGTCAATGTCCGCGTAGCGATTTTTGCTATACGATCCCGAATTAATCCATGTTAAGAATTATTCTATTATACGACCGCTATGCTCCGCTCGCCATTTAGCGATTTCGCCGTGATTGCCCGAAAGTAAAATATCTGGCACCTTCATCCCACGGAAATCATAAGGCTTAGTATACTGCGGATACTCTAAATTATTTCCGTCTGAAAATGACTCGATCTCCGCCGAAGTCTCCCCGCCTAACACTCCTGGTGTCAATCGCACTATGCTATCGATGATTATCAGTGCCGGAAGCTCGCCACCAGTCAGGACGTATTTTCCTAAAGAGATTCTGTAGTCGACTAAACTCAAGATTCGCTCGTCGTAGCCTTCGTAATGGGGGCACAAGATGATGAAGTGGCATGAAGAAGGTTCTTCTTGCCTCGATAACCTTCTTGCCATCTCCTGATCCCAGATTTCGCCAACAGGAGTCGGGAGGATGACCTTAGCGGAAGAATCTTTAGCCTGCACCGATTCGATAGCGGCAAATACTGGTTCACACCGAAGCAACATGCCATCTCCACCTCCATACGGCGTATCATCCACACTGCGGTGCGGTCCCAGCCCGAACTCCCGCAGATTTACAAACTCAAACTCTGCCAATCCCTTCCGCGTCGCTTTTTCCATCATCGACGACCTAAGATATGGCTCGATCGCCTCTGGAAACAAAGTGATAATCGTGAATTTTATCATGACGTAATTATACCATCTTTCTTAATAATCATGTAATTTTCTTGAAAAAAGTCTTGACAACCTTACGCTTATGCTTTATTATGGAATTAAGCTGGTACGCTTCACAGGGGTTCCACTGAGTGATTAGTGGAGTGTGGAGACTTACATTAAAAACAAAAACAGCGGATTAAAACAAACCAATGTGCCCCGCGGGTGGGCGCGTAACAGCAAGAAAGAGGCAGACGCGAGTCGCCTCTTTTTATTTCTCTAATTTGGTGCACTGGAGAGTTAAATGTATGCTTATGCTGTACAAATTGGCAGAAGTATGGTATAATAATAAGATAGAGTAGCTGATTTATGGAGGTGAACAAATAGCTACTAGCAATTTTACAGTGATTATTTTGAAAGGAAGTGAAATAATTGTCAACTCCGAGAAATTATCAGAAGGATTGCGTTCATGCTATAATGGAAATATGGATTTGTCGGCAAATGTGGAGGTCTTGAATGGTGTTGGGCCAAAGACGGCTGAAACTCTGAAAAAGTACGGGATACGGACGGTGCGGGATTTTGTGTATAATTTGCCGAGGGATTATGAGAGTTATGAGGCACCGACATCAATTCGCGAGATGCGGCCCGGTAAAGTGGTAATAAAGGGGCGAATTGACTCTTTGTCAACCAGGCGGGCGAGGCGTCGCAACCTATCTATTACGGAGGGGGTCATTAGGGATGCGACAGGGGCGGTGAAGGTGATATGGTTCAACCAGGGATATCGGGCGAAGCAGTTCGCTCCAGAGAAGGAGTACTATTTTACGGGTAGCTACGAGCTCAAAAATGGGCGTTATAGCCTTATCTCACCATCGGCCGCCGAAGTAGCCGAGATAGACCCTTCAACGGGGCTAAGCCCCGTCTACGTGGCTCACGGAGCATTGAAGTCTCATGATTTTAAACGATTGATGGGGAAATCGCGGAGTTTATTTGCTAATATCCCTGACATGTTGCCTTCAGTGCGAGCAGGGACGCGAGCGAAGGCGCTGTTCTACGCACATTTTCCAAATTCGATGAAGTCGGTGGAGGGCGCTCGGAATTATTTGGCGTACGAAGAGTTGTTTGAGTTGATTCTAGCAGCGCGGCTAAATCGGCGCGAGAATGAAAAACTGAGGGCGGAGCCGGTGAAATTTGAGGCGGCGCGGATTCGGGAGTTGGTGTCAAGATTGCCATTTGCGCTAACAGGGGCGCAGCGGAGAGCGGCGTGGGAGGTTTTTCAGGACATGGAGCGCGAAGTACCGATGAATCGATTGCTACAGGGGGACGTGGGGTCGGGCAAGACAGTAGTGGCAGGGCTTGCAGCATATGAGGCGTTTACTGGTGGGGTGCAGGTGGCGATGCTAGCACCTACGGCGATTCTGGCGGCTCAGCATTATGAGGGACTGACAAAAATCTTGGAGCCTTTAGGGGTGAGAGTGGCGCTTCTTACTGGTGCGACCAAGAAAAAGGCTGACTTGAAGCGTAGCATAAAGGCGGGCGAGATTGATCTCGTAATAGGGACTCATGCACTGCTAACCGATGACACGGAGTTTATGCGGCTGGGGCTCGTGGTGATTGATGAGCAACACCGGTTTGGGGTAGAGCAGAGGCAGAAATTGGCGCTTAAATCACCGCCTGGCCTAGCGCCGCATTTGTTATCGATGACGGCTACTCCTATCCCGCGGTCTTTGCAGCTCACGGTGTTCGGAGATCTAGACGCTTCGGTGCTGGACGAGCTGCCGGCTGGGCGGCAACCGGTAAAGACTTCTATTATTTCAGAGGTGGAATGCAAAGAACAACTATATCCGAAGATGGCAGAGATTTTGCGAGCCACCCCTGATGCCAAAAAGCACGGAGCCAAGGCGCATGGTCAACAGATTTATTGGATTTGCAAGGCGATTGAAGACCCAGAGGGTGAGAGCTCTGGGAGTAGGGGTGGCAACAAGAGTCCTGGCGGAGGCTCTAAGAGCTCTGATGAGTCGATCGGCAAGAGCACATCAGAGGTGACTTCTGTGAAAAAACGTTGCAAGCGCCTACGCGAGGTGTTTCCGAAGGCCACGGTGGAGTTCTTGCACGGCAAGATGAAGTCAGCGGAGAAAGATTTGATAATGGAGCGGTTCGCCTCTGGTGAGATTGATATTTTGGTATCTACTACAGTGGTGGAAGTGGGGGTAGATGTGCAGAATGCGACTTTGATGGTGATTGAAAATGCCGAAAGCTACGGCTTGGCGCAGCTTCATCAGTTGCGTGGTCGGGTGGGGAGAGGTGCTTCGGCGGCCTACTGCTACTTGCTTACCTCTGGAGATCTGCGTCCGTCACGGCGCCTGCTTGAGCTCACGAAGTCAAATGATGGGTTCTATTTGTCGGAGGTCGACTTGAAACTACGTGGACCAGGGGAGATATATGGGGCATTGCAGCATGGGGCGCTGGACCTTAGAATCGCATCGCTGTCGGATACAAAACTGATTGCGAGGGCGCAGAAGGATGTGATGAGATTTTTGCAAAACCCAGAGAATCTGGTAAAATATAAGGAGTTGATGCAGGGAATAACTAAATATCAACAAATAACAACATTAAATTAATTGCACCTACACAATTCACCACATCTCAGGAGCTTCGCAATATGATAAATCAAAGATTTTATCATATTGCTCCGCCCCTTCGGCGACAAAATCAGAGATTTTGTCTTAATGTCCTTCGATTGTGGTGAATTGTGTAGCTTTATCAATCGATGAGCTTTATTATGAAAAGTGTAAGAATTACATCAGGAAAATATCGGGGGCGAAAGATTGCTACGCCAGGCGGCGGGACGCATCCGATGGGGGAGCGGGAGCGATTGGCACTATTTAATATGATTGCTGAATATTTGTCTGGAGCGAAAGTGCTGGATGCTTACGCCGGCAGTGGAGCGCTAGGTATTGAAGCCCTATCGCGCGGAGCGGATGGAGTGATTTTTGTTGAGAAGTCGGCAAAGGCGGCGCAGGTGATTAAGGGCAATCTAAAGTCGCTAGGGCTTGCTCCCGAAGTGGTCGTGTGCGACGCTGCTGATTATGTACCCATTGAGAAGTTTAATGTGATTATAGCCGATCCACCTTATGATGCGTTTGATTTGCTAAAGGTCGAGCATTTGGCGCAATTTCTGGATGATGGGGGGATATTCGCATTGTCACATCCCGATGACGCACCTGAACTGCTTGGGCTGACACTAGAAAAATCACGCAAATATGCCGGGGCTACGATATCGATTTACGCTAAGAATACGTAGTTGCGATTTTGTAAGATTTGTGGTGTTATATTACTTGCATTTTTAGCAAAAGTGTGATATAATTAGAGTATAAGGAGTTTTTATTATGTATTATCAGGGAGAGGCGGAAAAGAAAGAACGCCGTAAAATCATAACTGTGGCAACGATTGCCGTTGTGATTATTTTGCTTTTGATTGTTGCGATTATCGTGGTAGCAACGAAGAAATCTTCGCGCACCAGTGTCAGCAACAACACAAATTCATCGCTTGAGACCTCCAATGCGACGGTTGACTCGAACGACAATGGGGCGGGGAATCATGCTAGTGACGGTAATGTCAGTGGGGGCGATGGTGAAAACAGCTCGACTGGTGAGTCCACTTCAGAAGGCAGCACGGCTGCTTCCGAGAACCAATCCTCGAACTCCAGTGTAAATGGCGGGGCTGGCTCTAACGCTAGCAACGCTGGCTCGAGTTCCAGGGCTAATAGCTCTGTCAACAACAGCTCTACGACTAGCACTAGTGGTAGCGTTGCCAAGTCAGACATTCCGGATACTGGTCCAGAGGAAGCCTTGCCATTTGCATTGATGGCGGGGATGCTGGTGGCTTATTTGTCGTCGAGAGCCCTCGCGAAGCGGGAAGCTTAGAATGACACTAGTGAGAGACTGATACTAGTACGGAGCGGAGCCCTCTTTGGGCTTCGCTTTTTGTATATTTTATGCTATAATGGGGGCATGCCCGAGTGGTGAAATTGGTATACACGTATGCCTTAGGAGCATATGCCGCAAGGTGTGCAGGTTCAAGTCCTGTCTCGGGCACCACTTCCGGACTTTATGCTTGTTTGCTAACTTACGATACTCTTCAGATAGACTATTAATTCTGTCTCTCGTAATCCGATTTATTATATTGCTATAATATCAAATTTTGCGTTAAAAGTTTCAGTTAGTTTTTACCCTTGATGTCATGGCGACGCACCTTATAGAACACGTATGTCTCACAGAGATGCTCCATATACGCTCCGATGGTTTTATCGGTTGCTTCAAGATTTTTTACTCTCAACATGTCGCCCCCAGCATAGCTGTTCATGACGTGATGCTCTCGCAATTTTTGCAAAAGTGCGCAATGTGGTAATTATATGCTGGTGGTGCGTCCGTGATTCTCCAATAATCTTTCCGTTGTGCTGATATCGAGGTTTGCAAGGTATTGGGCTTGGTTGAGGTTCTTGGATCTATGCCTAGCGACGGCGCGGCGGCTAGCTGCCAGCCATGCATCGCAAGGAGAAGCCGTTGTTGCGATCGTAGCTGTCCGCTGGGTTGATAGTGGAAGTATTCACGCCGAGGCCGTACATGCCGAGGTTATTGCCGCGAGTAGAGGACCACCAGTAGCCGTAGCTACCCTGACTGTTCGGCGAGCCATTGAAGAAGTAGCCCGAGAGAGGAAGATGGAGGGCAGAGCGATAATTTGCGTAAGCCGTAGCGTCAGAAGTTAAGCTAGTAGAACCATAGATAGCATTGGCTAGGGCAGAGAATTCACCAGAAGTACTACCAGTAGGCATTCTCCAACCAGCTGGACAGATGTCTTCGGTAGCATTGCCGGATGATGTACCGTATGATGTACCATTACCGTAGCAGTAGGAGCCGGCAGAGGCAGCACAGTAGTTGTAGTAGCCACCTACTTTGTAGCCTCCTGCAGTGCTGGTGGCATCAGTTGGGATTACGTCTTTACTCGTCATATTTACCAGTGGAGCAGAGTAGCTGTAGCTGTAGCTGGAAGTCCAGTTAGATACTGCAGCAGTAGCATATTGATCGGAAGTGGTGCCAGTGCTGGTGCCTTTGAGGTAGCCAAGGGTGGTATCGCTGGCATTAGTATTAGTATTATTCATGCTATTAAGGACTGTGGAGCTAGTGAGGTCTAGGGCGAGGTTGTCTAGCATCCAGCATTTGCCATCTGCCAGTTTACCCACTGTGTAAGAAGTACCGTCACGGGAATCGGTCAGAGTCGCGGTGTCACCTATAGTGGTACCAGTACAATAATCAGTGCTTGCAAGGTCTTGCATGGTAGTGGCATCGGCGAGAGTAAGGAGTTTGCTCCAAGTAGCATATAGGTTAAACGTCCCACCAGCTGAAGCTAGGCTGGTAGCTATGTCATCTGGTTGGTAGAGAGTACCACCAGCACAGCTAGTTTGTGGGGACTGAGTGTTGTCTTGGATGGTGCACCAGCCAGCGAACTGGAAGCCACTTGGAGCAGTGAAGGTGCTTGCTGCTATGGTGTATGGTTCGTAGTTAGCAATGTTACTTATAGTAACGTCTGTACCAGTACCACCATTAGGCTTATAGACTACTGAGTAATTACCAGCAGTGAATGAGTTTGGATGGACTAGGACGTATTTGACTTTGCCAGTGTAGGTATCGGCTGGTTGAGTATTACTAATGTAAGCTGCATAGGTAGTTTCTATACTGGAGCCTGTACCATTTATGGCATCAGTACCTTGGTTGTATGATGCTACTTTAGTAAAGGAAGATGGGATGACCGAGTAGTTAGTATACGGACTGGCAATAGTAGGAGCATAGGTACCAGTAACGGAAGTTAGCTTCATAGACCAGACCGAATCAGTCGTAGTACCTGCAGTGTAGGTACCAGTGGAGATATTAGTGCCAGTACTAGAACCCATGAGCTTAGTATGGTTATCTCCAGTCATAGTATCGCCAGTATAGCCTACAGCATACAGAGCATAGCCATTAGCATCATTACAGAAGGTCTTGATGGTGGTCTTGCCGATGTTTTCTTGATAGGTGCCGTTAGCAATCTTGGCAGAGTGGGCAGAGTCTACAGAACTGCTGAGAGTACATGAAGCTGGAACTGAAATGGTGGTGGTAGTAACGACGGAGGTATCATCTGCATAGACGGTAGTGACTGAAAAAGAGCCAGCAATAGCAGCAATGCCAAGAACCGAGCTTAGGGTCAATATATTAAGTTTGTCTTGACGTGATTGATGTATGGACCGCATTAGTACCTCTTAGTTAAGGTTAATTGTAATATATACTTACATATTAGCATAAGCGTCTGTTATTTGACAAGTCTTGATATTTTTGGATTTTGTGTTGTTATAGTATAAACTTAATAAAGTTTGCAAAAGTTTATTAAGTTTTATATATAATCGTCAGATTGCACTGTATTTTTTGCTGGATGAGTTAGTACGAGGCGGGGCGATGGTACTCGAGGAGTCCGAGTCCGAAGTAGCAGACCAGTCGTTGCCGCCGCTACTTCCATTGCTGAACGAACCGTTGTTGTAGTACCCCCTCGCGGAAAGTCAAGGGGTTTTTGCGAATCTAAGCGCCACGAATAGCTTAGCCAGGCAAAGTATCGCAAGATTGACGATAACTACCGTTGCGCCGGTGGGGGTGGAGATGAGATATGATAATACCAGCCCGATAAGAAATGCGGCAACTGAGATTAATGCTGCGTAGGTAGTAACTTGTTTGAATGATCTGGCGAATTGCATTGCAGTGATAGTAGGGAAGACGATGAGACTAGAGATGAGTAATGCACCCAGCAAGCGCATACCGAGTACCACGACGGCGGAGCAAATTAGGGCGAAGATCACATCATAGTAGACCGTCTTGACGCCGATGGATTTGGCGAATTCTTCGTCGAAAGTAATGGCGAAGATACGACTATGCGCCGCTATATATAATATAGCAACTAGTGCAGCCAACAATAGGCATATCCACACGTCATTCCACCCAACCGAAAGGATGCTGCCAAACAAATAACTATTGATGTCCACATTAACACCACCGGACACCGATATAGCCATGATACCTATAGCCAGGCTTGATGCAGAAATAATAGCGATACCGGCATCGGCGTTGACTCGGCGGCTACCCTTGAAGCGCAATAAAGCAAATGAGGCTAGCGCCGCCACAGGCAGGGCGAACCATAGCGGAGTCAGGCCCAGCACTGTAGCCACAGCAAAAGCACCGAAGGCAACATGCGAGAGTCCATCGCCGAGCATGGATTGACGCCTCAGTGTAACCGTCACACCAATCAATGCACCACAAAGCGAGATGGCTAACCCTACGATGAGGGCACGAAGCATGAAGGAATAAGAAAACATCTCCGCCAGCCAGTTCATCGAAATCTCCTGAGATAGTCCGCCGTAGTCCAGCTGGAGACTTTGCCGTGTTCGATAGAAAAGATTCTATTACCGATTAAGTCATCCGCGTCGAGATCGTGCGTAATCATAATAATAGTAATACCATCACGATTCAACCGTTGCAAGGTTTTGTAAAAATCCGCGCGTGAGGCATGGTCGAGATTATTGGATGGCTCGTCCAGGATCAGCAGCTCTGAGGTGGCAGCGAGAGCCCTGGCTAATAAGACCTTTTGTTTCTGCCCACCGGATAGATTCGCGAAGGCTTCGTGTTGCAGCTTATCGATACGGAGGGTCTTCAGGCTATTGAGTGCGCGGGTTTTATCTTCCTGACGATAGAAGAGCCTACCGCCGAGGCGGCCAAGAGTGCCAGATAATACAATCTCAAATACTGTGGCGGGAAAGCGCTGCTCCAGGTGGGGCTCCTGCGGAAGATAGCCGATGGAGTTGCGTTGAATATCGTCGCCGTAGATTACTTCGCCAGCAGCTGGTGCGATGAGCCCCAGGAGCGCCTTAATCAGCGTGCTCTTACCAGAGCCGTTAGCCCCCACCACGCAAACAAAATCACCACTCTGGACCGTAAAGTTTGCATCACTGATTACATGATTGTTGCCGTAGGCAACAATGAGTTTACGCGCGGTGATAATGCTTGACGAAGCCATTATTTCAGGGCTTCCTCCAGGACTTTAATGTTATCCTCCATAATATTGACATAGGTTACTCCGGATTCGAAATTCTCCTGCGAAATATTGTGAGCGGCATTAAATTCAAGAACTTTAGCGCCGGTCTCAGCAGCAATAGTGTCCGCCAGCTTACCACTAGTGAGCTCTATTTTGAGTACTACCTTGATGCCGTCTTGTTTGATTTTATCGATGAGAAATGCGATAGTGTCGCTGCTGGCTTCGGTCTGCTCAGAGCATCCAGGAAAAGCGGCGTAATAGGCTAGATTATATTCATCCACGAAGGACTGGAAGGGGAAGCGGTCCGCAAAGATAAGCTCGCGTTTACTACTCTTGTCAATCAACTTACGGATGGCGCCGTCTATGCGCTGGAGTTGTGATAAATATGCGTCGTAGTTATCAGTAAGGGTGGCTGACTTATCTGGGTAAAGTTCAATTAATCTGTCTTTGATGGCAGTGAGTAGCCCCATTGCATTAACTGGGCTAGTCCAAATATGTTCATCGTATTCGTGATGTTCTGTGGGGTCAGATTCGGTAGCATGGTCGTGGTCATGATCATGATCATGGTCTTCTGCCGCTTCCATACCCTCTATGATCTTCTCTTCCTTGAGTTCAACGTAATCCATGAGTCTTAAAGTTTTATCGGCGGGAATTTCATTGTCGCGCAGCAGTTCACTAACCCAATCATCCGACTCGCCACCATTATAAATAAATAGATCAGCATTCTTGATGCTGATGATATCTTCGGGCGTCGGCTCGTAGTCATGCATATCGGTGCCAGGCTTTAAAAGCATTGATACTTTCGAATTGTCGCCCATAATGGCTCTAGCAAAATCATATCCCGCGAAATTCGTAGTGATAATCTGTGCGGTAGCTCGTTGCCCACGAAAGATGCGGTCACCGACAAATAGCCCTATACCTAATATAACTAAGCAAGTTACGATGATGTAGATTGTTCTGTTTTTCATTTTACTCCTTTATACACCTCATCCATAACAGACCCTATATTATATATTATTAACCAAGTATTCTCTAGGATATTTTAGCATGAAGAACGGGATGAACGCAAGATGGGCAAAATCATGGTGGCATTTTGAAATATGTGTTATAATCTTAAACAGAATGGGGAAAATTGCGAAGTACTTGAATCAGCTAATAGTGGGGAATGTTTTTGATACGCCGGAAATACTAGAGAATTATGCTACCGATGGTTCGGCACTGAGAGTTAAGCCGAAGTTCGTGGCGTTTCCGGAGTCTACAGAAGATGTCCAGAAGCTAATGCGATTTTTCGACCAGCTGGCATCACAGGATATTAAGGTCGCAGTGACCGTGCGAGGAAATGGTCGCGGTGAGGGCGGCGAAAGTCTGACTAACGGAATCATAATATCGACTGAGAAGCTAAACAAAATGCTCGAGATAGACCCACGGGAAAGATTAGTGCATGTCCAGTCGGGAATTACACTAAAAGAACTTAACACCGCGCTTTTGACCGTAGGACTCACTATACCGATAGATGGGCACGATGACGATACGATTGGTGGACTGATATCGAATTGCCCAGTGGATACAAGTGCAAGGAAATATGGTGGGATTGCAAATTACGTCGAGAAACTCGAAGTAGTACTGGCTAATGGTGACTGTATTCAGACTGGCAGATTGAAAAAATACGCTATAGCCAAGAAGGCGGTCGAGAAGACATCCGAGGGCAAACTTTATCAGAGATTATCCAAGCTTGCTCATGATAATAATGATTTTATTAAGTCTCTGAGTGACGACGAGCATAGCATGGCTGGATATCCAATGCTGCGTAAGGCTTTCCGGAGAGAGACTTTGGATATGATGCCGCTATTCTTCGGGGCACAGGGAACACTGGGAATCATTTCCGAGATAATCTTGCGGGCGATTCCACTTCGCAAGCAACCATCCCGTGTGGTAGCGACTTTTAGAGAGATTGGACCAGCTGTTAGGTTTATGGATTTCTGTTTGTCGATGAAGCCGCGACGATTAGATGTCTTTGATCTTAAAATTATTCAAGATGCGCGTGAATCTGGCAAGAATTTAGACGGAGTGATTCGTAAATTAGAAAATGGATTCGTAGTGTACGCGAACTTTGATGAAAGGGGAGCGGCTTGCCTCAGGAAAATCGAGGGGGCAAAAACTAATTTCCCGAGAACGGCAAAATTTATTTTGGAATCGCCCGAGACAATCGTCACAATTGAGGAATTTGAGAATTCCCTAGCAGGATATCTTGGATTCGTGCGGAATGGGGAACGTGTACCGATTCTGACAGATTTTTATCTGCCAGCACGGAATTTAGGTACCTTTCTGGATGATTTGGTAGTGCTGGGCGATAAGTTGGGGCTGGATTTGGCGCTGTATGGCTCATATGCAAATTCGATTTATAATTTGCGACCGAAATTCAAGCTGGATGATCCAGAGTTCAATAAAAAGGCGGCAACTTTCCTCAAGGCGGGGGCTTATATTATTGATAGACAGGATGGCGAATTGGCTGGGGGCGGGCCGGAAGGTAGGCTGAAGGCTATAGTGACCAATGCAGAAATGAAGGAAGACGCAAAAAACGTATACACGACACTGAAGGAGATTTTTGACTCAAGCGGCATACTGAATCCCGATGTCAAGCTAGGGGCGACATCGAAATTCACGTTGACACACTTTCGCAAGTAATTATCGGTTTATTAGCTGATGTTATGATATAATATATGTAATATATAGGAGTTATTATGAAAACAAAATTCAAGAAAATATCTGATGCGCGCGTAGAAATTACCGTTACGTTGGATGCTGAAGATTTGAAGCCGGCCGAGCAGAAGGCTCTAGAAAAACTAGCGAAGGAAATTCGCGTAGAGGGATTCCGAAAGGGCAAAGTCCCTGTAGAGGTTGCAAAGAAGTTCATTCCGGAGAATGATCTGAACGCCGAGACGATTGACGCTGCGGTACGAGCGACCGTAATAGAAGCGTTCCGCAAGGAAGAAAAGTCGCCGCTGGTGCTGCCTAGTGTCAACGTGACGAAATATGTTCCGGGCGAGATGGCGGAGTACACCGCCACGGCCGATATTGTTCCAGAGGTAAAGTTGGGCGACTACAAGAAGCTCGAGGTGAAGAAAACTTCCACCAAGGTTACCGAAAAAGACATCCAGCAAATACTCGACAATATCGTAACGTCATTCGCTGAAAAGAAAGTAGCAAAGAAAGCCGCTGAGCTCGGCGATGAAGTAGTGATCGATTTCGTCGGGAAGAAAGACGGCGAAGCGTTCAATGGGGGCTCGGCGAAGGACTATAAATTGACCCTTGGCTCGGGAGCTTTCATCCCTGGATTTGAGGATGGCATTGTAGGGCATGCTTCGGGCGATAAATTTGATTTGAAGTTGACTTTTCCAAAGGATTACGGTGTAAAAGACCTCGCTGGGGCAAAGACTGTATTCGAGGTACTGGTAAAACAAGTAAATGAGGTAATCAAGCCGACACTTAATGATGAGCTGGCAGCCAAATGTGGTCCATTCAAGACCGTGGATGAATTAAAAGCCGACATCAAGAAAAACCTGGAAGCACAGAATGAACAGCGCGCGAATGAGAAATTCAAGGATGACCTCGTGAACGCACTAGTGAAGAAGTCCAAGGTCTCGGCTCCGGAGATCCTGATCGATGACCAGATGAAGGTGATTCGCGATGATATGACTAGGAACGCAGCTTCGCAAGGACTCAGCTTCGAGCAGTTCCTGGAGCGAGGCGGCGAGACGATGGAGGGCTGGGAGAAAGAAGCACGCAAGATTGCCGAAACGCGCGTAAAGGCTTCGCTGATTTTGCAGTCACTAGCCCTAGAAGAGAAGATTACCGTAGCCGATGCCGATGTTGATGCGAAAATTGCCGAACTTCGCGATGTGTATCGTAAGTCGCCTGAAGCCTTAAAGTCACTGAAGGACCCGAATGTCAAAATGGATATCAAGAATCGGTTGACTATCGAGGCGACATTGGATTACTTGGTAAAAGTCAACTCGTAGATAAGTCGTTTCCTAGAAAATACTGGAATTTTTACCCGACTTGTGGTATAATGAATGAAAGAGTTTCGGCTGATTTGTGATTGCTGTGAGCGAATCAGCAAAGTGGCACACGCTAGATGTGGTGTTTTGAGGCATTTTACGGCTCGCGTGACACTATATATAGCGTAGTGAAGACCACTATATATAATATGTTAATATAAAAGAGGAATTTTAATGCCAACTATCAATCAGTTGATTCGTAAGCCTCGCAAGAAGGCAGCGAAAAAATCCAAATCCCCAGCGCTTGGCTCCATTGTGAACACTTTGAAGACGAAGCGGTATGAGAGGCCTGCGCCGTTGAAGCGCGGGGTATGTATCAAGGTAACCACCAAGACTCCGAAGAAGCCAAACTCGGCTATGCGTAAGGTCGCCCGCGTGCGCCTGACTAATGGTCAAGAAGTCTGGGCTTATATCGGTGGTGAAGGACACAATCTCCAGGAGCACGCTGTAGTGCTCGTACGTGGTGGACGTGTACCGGATTTGCCTGGTGTACGTTACCATATCGTCCGTGGTACACTTGATTTGCAGGGTGTGCAAGGTCGTAAGCAAGGTCGCTCAAAATACGGAGCGAAGAAGGAGGATAAGTAATTATGCCACGCAAAACTACCAAATCGCTTGTTCGCAAAGTAAATCCCGATCGTAAGTATCAATCTATGCTAGTACAGCGCTTGATCAACAAGTCCATGCTAGATGGCAAGAAACAGGTGGCTGAGAGAGCTGTCTATACGGCTATCGAAGGTGCAGCCAAAAAATTAGATTCCGAGAATCCAGTTGAGGTACTCGAGAAAGCAATCGCTAACATTTCGCCAGATTTCGAGGTAAAATCTCGTCGTGTTGGTGGAGCCAATTACCAGATTCCATTCCCGATTCAGGGGCACAGGCAGCTACATTTCGCCTTCTCATGGCTGGTGCAATCCGCCCGCGCACGTAGCGGGATGCCATATGCCAAGAGGCTCGAAGCGGAAATTGTCGATGCCTACAATGAGCAAGGTGCAGCCTTCAAGAAGAAGGAAGATTGTCACCGTATGGCTGAGGCTAACCGAGCCTTTGCGCATTTTGCGAGATAATTTTATCTACCAATATTAATATACTTGTGTTATAATTAACACAAGTATATTTTATTAGGAGGTAAAAATGGTAAAGGTGGCGATAAATGGGTTCGGAAGAATCGGACGAAACGCCTTAAAAATATTGCTAGAGAGGCGCGATGCACAGGTGGTGGCGATTAATGATATCACGGACGCTAAGACCTTGGCGCACTTGTTAAAGCATGATTCGACTTATGGAACTTACGACAAAAAGGTATCTTTCACGGATAATTCTATTTTGATAAATTCGCGCGAGATACCAGTCTACGCCGAGAAGGAACCAGCAAAATTACCGTGGAAGGAATTGGGCGTAGATGTAGTAATAGAATCTACCGGATTCTTTACGAAGCCAGAAGACGCGAGGGCGCATATCGAAGCGGGGGCGAAAAAGGTCGTGATATCAGCGCCGGCGAAAGGTGAGGGTGCGAAGACAGTCGTACTGGGCGTGAACGAAGAAGTGATGGAGCCTGGTGATGAAATCGTCTCGAATGCATCCTGCACAACCAACTGCATCGCTCCGGTCATGAAAGTGCTTGAAGATGAATTTGGCATCGACAAAGCAATGATGACTACGGTGCACTCTTACACTGGTTCGCAACGGATTCTAGATGCGCCGGCGAAAGATTTACGCGAGGCCCGCTCCGCGGCGGAGAATATCGTACCTACGACTACCGGAGCCTCGAAAGCCGCGGCATTAACTATTCCAAGCCTCACTGGTCGATTCAACGGACTTTCGGTAAGGGTGCCAACGCCAGTAGTGTCGCTGTCTGACATCACCGCCATACTAAAACGTGAAACCACTAAGGAGGAGTTGGTAGACACTTTTAAGAAGGCTGCCAAAGAGCCCTATTATGAGGGGATTATCGGCGTGACGGAAGAAGAGCTGGTATCATCAGACTTCATAGGCGACCCGCATTCTTGCATTGTGGATTTGCCACTGATTGACGTGGTGGGTGGCAACATGGTGAAAATTGTAGCCTGGTACGATAATGAATGGGGGTACTCCAACCGACTCGTGGAATTAACGGTAGATTTCGGAAAGGAAAAATAATGCAAGTATTTATCGGGGCAGACTATCGCGGATTCGAACGTAAGCAAGAGGCTTTGAAGCATCTGGCTAAGACAGATTACACGGTGGTGGATTTGGGGGCATACCGATACCACGAAGGTGATGATTTCAATGACCCGGCGATAGCGGCGGCAAAGGCGGTAAGGGGGAATCGCGACGCGCGGGGGATACTAATTTGTGATTCGGCACATGGTATGACAATACAAGCTAACCGCTTCAAGGGCGTACGTGCGGCACATTGTGATACTCCCGAATCAGCAAAACTAGCTCGCGAGCATGATGATGCGAATGTTTTATGCCTGTCGGCGCACTTTATCGACGAGCTAAAGATGAACGAAATAATCGATGCGTTTCTTAGTACGAATTTTTCCAATTTAGAACGCCGGGTGCGGCGCATTAATCGCCTAGATGAAAGGGAGGACTATGATTAGGACAGTATCAATCGTGCCGGCAATTTTGACCGACAATAAGCAAGATTATCGGGCCCAGGTGGAACGAATCAATGTGTTCACACGGCGCGTGCAGATAGACGTGACTGATGGCGCATTTACGCCCGTGCAGACTCTGGATGTGACTAACATATGGTGGCCGAAGAATTGGCAGGCGGACCTGCACTTAATGGCAGCTAATCCGTCGCAGCATATGGATACGATACTAAAGCTCGACCCGTCACTTTGCATTCTGCACGCTGAAGCGAATGAGGATTTGATGCCTTGTTTCCAGATATTGAAAAACGCTGGGATTAAAGTAGGGCTAGCTCTACTTCCGACGACCTTCCCGGGCGACGTAAAACATTATATCGATGAAGCTGACCATGTGTTAATTTTTGCGGGACAGCTTGGAGTGCAGGGTGCGCCAGCGGATTTGATGCAGATGGAAAAGATTCCACTCGTCAGGAATATGAAGCCGGAAGTAGAAATCGGATGGGACGGCGGAGCGAATATGTCCAATATTCGGGCGCTGGCTCATGCGGATCTAGATGTGATCAACGTGGGCTCGGCGATTTCGCAGGCGGAAAATCCAGCGGCGGCGTTCGAGGAGTTAGTAGCGGAAATTGATAAGAACGGAGTAGTATTATAATGGCAAGAATAGTTTCATTAGGAGCGGCACTGCAAGATATCTATTTGGTAGACCATGATGACTTAGCGCCGACTACGATTGGCGGTGAGGCGATTTTTGGCAAGGTTTTGGTGGGGTCAAAAGTTGATATCGACCGCATTTCCTATGAAGTAGGGGGTGGGGGAGTTAATTCGGCAATTACATTCGCGCGGAATGGGCATGAAGCAATATTTCTGGGCAACGTGGCGAGAGATTCGGCTGGCTCAGCTATTGTACGAGTCCTGGACCGCGAAGGGGTGGATACGAGCTATGTGAATTTTCTCGAGCGGAGGTCAACGGGTACGTCGGTAATTTTGCTTGATTCAAAATCGGGCGAGCGGACGATATTGACTTGCCGCGGGGCTTCAGAGCAGTTCGGTAATTTCAGTGAGTCTGATTTGGATTTGATTCAGCCAGACTGGCTATACGTCACCACTCTCAGGGGCGATTATGATGCGTTGGCGCGATTTATCGTGAAGGCAAAAAGTATCGGGACTAAAGTGATGTTTAATCCAGGGGTGAGAGAACTGGATGACACTACGCGGCTGGGCAAATTACTGAAGTACGTGGACATATTAAACGTAAATAAATCCGAGGCGGCACGGATCGTACCAGGGACTGTGTTAACAGAGTTACTATATCACCTAAATGGATATGTGCCGACCACCATCATTACCGATGGAGCGATGGGCGGTATTGCCGGAAATGGCACAGACACCTATCGGTTCGGGATTTATGAAGACACTAAGATAAAGGATGCGACTGGGGCGGGCGATGCCTTCGGCTCAGGATTCCTAGCAGCACTAGCATCCGGTAAATCGTTCCGAAGCGCGCTAATATTTGCTTCTGCTAATTCTACAGCAGTGGTCGGAAAGTTAGGTGCGAACCGTGGGGCACTAACCGGAATTGAACCGCTACACCCCATGCCAATTCAAAAAATATAATTTAGGAGATAAAATGCTAAAAACAGAAGAAGAACTACTAAAAAAACTATCCATTGCTGATTTGGAGAGAGCGAATGCTTATGCGAAGGATTTGGGGCGGGGACTGCAGATAGTCCGCTCATTTCCGCAGGGCGTAACCATATTCGGTTCAGCAAGGCTGCCACAAGAATCCAAATACTGCCAGATGGCTTACGAGCTGGGGCGACTACTGGCGGAAAATGGCCACGCGGTGATTACAGGGGGAGGTCCTGGCATTATGGAGGCGGCTTCGCATGGGGCTTACGAGATTGGCGGAAGAACAATCGGATTCAACATCACCCTGGCGCACGAACAGTTTCCGAATCCGTATTTGACGGATTGCTTAACTTTCGAATATTTTTTCGCACGAAAAGTATCCTTAGCAATGGCGGCGAAGGTGTTTGTGTTCTTCCCAGGAGGATTCGGGACGATGGATGAGATATCGGAAATATTATGCTTGATGCAAGAGGCGAAGATGCCAAAGATGCCGGTGTTCTTGGTCGGTAAATCCTATTGGCGTAGCCTAGACAAGCTGATTAAGAAAATGCTGGAGCTGAAGTTAATTAGCGCAGCGGATACGAAGATTTTCAAGATAACCGATGACGTAAAAGAGGTGGTACGAGCAGCGAACAAGATTGGTCACCCGAAGATTTCCGAGAACTTCTATGACGGATTCCGCGAGGCTAGTTCGTTGAAATAATCCCGCATAAAAGTAGCGGTTTGTGGCAAAATATGCTATAATAGAGAACATGAAGCTTTCGAGAAAGTTCGACAAAGCGATGATATGGATTGCGGTTGCAAGTCTTGTGTTGGTTTTTGTTGGCGTGGCAAGAGCAAATAGTATCAGAACTTACGCTGAGGGGGAAGAAGATGAGAGTTTTGTCGCAACAGAGGCAAAATATGTGACCTTCTACGACGATGAAGAGAAATTAACCGTTAAGACTGAGGCGCGTACGGTGGGCGAGGCTTTGTCGCGGGCAGACATTGAACTAAATGATGGGGATATCGTAGACCCTGGGCTAGAGGCGGAGATTAACGCAGATAATTTCTTTATTAACATTCATCGGGCGCGACCGGTAGTATTTAAGGATGGTGTAGTTGACAAGTACCTGATGACGGCTAGCTACGACGCGAAGACTATCGCAAAAGAAGCAGGGGTGACCGTGTACGATGGAGACGAGATAACCTTGGCGGCAAATCATAATTTCTTGGAGGCTGGGGCAGCCAGCGTTTACGAAATTAAGCGAAATGGTGGGCGAGTAATAGTGGAAGAAGTAGAGATTCCTTACGAGGAGGAGAGCGTGGCTGATGCGGGACTCGAGTCAGGTAAGACCGAGGTACGGCAGCTGGGTGAAGTTGGGATGAAGCGGATTTATTACAATGTGCAATACGTAGATAATATGGAAGTGTTACGCGAAGTTGCTTCGGAAGAAGTAGTACGTGAGCCAGTGAAGCGCATCACGGCGGTGGGGTCGAAGCGAGCTATCTCGGCGGCGCCGGTAACCGGAGACTGTGCGGAATGGGCACGGGCAGCCGGGGTAAGCGAAGCGGATTTGTCTACTGCGCTTGATTTGATTTATCGAGAGAGTGGCTGTAGAGTGAACGCCAGGAATGCCTCGTCGGGGGCTTATGGAATTCCACAAGCACTACCGGGCTCGAAGATGGCGGCGTTTGGGGCTGACTGGGAGACCAATCCAGTCACGCAGATTCGTTGGATGATATCATATGTGAATGGTCGATACGGCGGGTGGAGCCAGGCGTCTAATTTCTGGTATGCGCATGGCTGGTACTAGAATGGGATATCCTACGGAGCGCTAATATGCGAAACCGAAAAGAACTGGGGCAGAATTGGTTGAAAAACCGCGCCATACTGGAAGAAATTGCGGATTTGAGCGCGTATGGATATTCCGATAAAACAGAGGTGGGGGCTAAGAAGTTACCACTTTGCGTGGAGATAGGCCCGGGGCTGGGGTATCTGACTACCTCGCTGCTTCGGCGATTTGACAAAGTGATTGCGGTGGAGTATGATGCCCGACTAGCGGCGAACCTGCCGGGGTCATTCCCAGGGACAAACCTCGAAGTAGTTTCAGGAGATATTTTAGAATATGATTTTGGCAAGATGACTACGCCCTACGTAGTGGCAGGGAATATACCTTACTATATCACTTCGCCGATTATCGAGAGAGTGTTAACCGCGTCACCGTTACCGGAACGAGTAGTACTGCTGATGCAGAAGGAGGTGGCGGAACGGATACTGAGTGAGCGGGAAACAGTACTATCGCTATTTGTGAAAAATCGGGCCAAAGTACTAGCGGGACCAGTAGTAGAGGCGGCCGAATTCACACCGCCGCCGAAGGTGGATTCACAGGTGCTAGCAATGGAACCGTTTGCTGATGGTCCCTTAGTGGATGAGGCGGTGTTCGAGCTAATACGGCGGGGGTTCACTAGTCCGCGTAAGAAGCTAGTACACAACCTGGCGGGGTTGAAGTCTGCCGACGAACTGAAGCGGATGCTGATATCGATAGGGGTGTCGCCTGATGCAAGACCGGGAGAATTGCACCTGGAAGATTGGCGAAGGTTGCATGAAGGATGAAGCTCGGGATTTTTACAAAAATTTCAGCAAAATAGTGTATAATGAGGTTAATATGTTAGATGTGAAGTTTATCCGAGAAAATTTAGACCTTGTGGAGAAGTCCACGAAGGAAAAGGGGTACAATATTAATATTAAGGAGGTGCTGGAGCTGGACGACCAGCGAAAAGCCGTGCTAGTGGAGGCGGAAGCCTTGAGGCAGAAGCGGAATGAAATAGCTAGCAAGATGAAAGGCGGCAAGCCAGCACCAGAACTGGTAGCCGAAGGGAAGGCGATTAAGGGGCAGCTGACGGAGATTGAGGCAAAATTGTCGGAGAGCGAACAGGCGCTTGAGTCGCTACTGAAACAGGTCCCGAATGTGATTTTTGATGATGTTCCGCTAGGGGGCGAAGAATGCTCCGTAGAGGTGAAGAAATGGGGTGAAAATCATCAAACTGGAGTGGACCACCTAGACTATGCAGTCAGTCGTGACTGGGTCGACTTCGAACGGGGAGCTAAGGTGGCTGGAGCGAAGTTTTACTATCTGAAAGATGGTTTAGCTTTACTAGAAAATGCACTCTTACAATATGGGCTGTCGAAGGTACTCGAGCATGGGTTTACCTATATGACGGTGCCTGACATGGTGTCGAGTCGGGTGCTGGAGGGATGCGGATTCAATCCGCGAAGCTCTGAGCAGTCGGATGAATATTATATCGAAGGGGAAGACCTCGCCATGATTGCGACGGCCGAGATGCCACTTACCGGCTACCATATGGACGAGATTATTGATGAGGATAAATTGCCGTTGCTTTACGCTGGATACTCGGCATGCTTCCGCAAAGAGGCGGGGACTTATGGTAAATATACGCGCGGGCTATTCCGAGTACATCAATTCAATAAGCTAGAGATGTACGTATTCTGCTTGCCAGAGAAATCAAAGGAGATGCACGAGAAGATTCTCGAGATTGAGGAAGATATTTGGCAGGGACTAGGTGTGCCGTATCACGTGATAAATATTGCGGCGGGTGACCTCGGCGCACCAGCAGCAAAAAAATACGATATGGAATATTGGAGTCCGGTGAATCAAAAATATCAGGAGATTACGAGCTGCTCGAACTGTACAGACTTCCAAGCGCGCGCATGCAATGTGCGAGTGCGGCGAAAGGATGGCTCGCTAGAGTTCGTGCACACCTTGAATGGGACCGCGATTCCACTAGCCAGGGCGCTGGTGGTAATGCTGGAAAACTTTGCTACAAAGGATGGCAAATTCAAGGTGCCAGAGGTACTAAGACCATACCTCGGTGGTAAGGAAGAATTATAATATAAGGAGGAAAATGATAGAGAAAATCGAAGTCACTGGCAAGGATTACAAAGTCGAAGAGCCACTAAAGAAATATGTAGATAAGCGAGTGGGCAAGCTGGACAGATATTTACCACGAGGCTCAAAAAAAGATGTAGTGTGCAAAGTAACCGTAGCAGAAATTGGCAAAGGTAAGACTGAAAAATACGAAATCTCAGCCGCTATGGAGCTAACTGGTGGCAAAGTAATTGCTGCACGGGACGAATGTGCGAATGTGTTTGCTGGTATAGATTTGGTTGAGGCTAAGCTAACTGGACAAATCCGCCGCTACAAGCTAGAAATGCAGCCCCACCGCCAGAAAAGGAGTTTGAAAAATCTCTTTCGAAAGAGGGGATAATATGCTATAATAGGGGGAAATTGGAGTTAATATGGCAAAAAAAGAAAAGAAACCGACGGATAAGTTGGCAGATAAGACCGCGCTTACTAAATTTCTGCAGGGGGTGTTTGGGGATGCACAGAAAAAGATTCTGAAGCGCTTATGGCGCAAGGCCCAAGAGATTGGCAAACTCGAGCCAAAATACGAAAAAATGAGCGATGACGAACTCAGAGCTCAGACTGATATCTTCAGAGAGCGTATCGATAAGGCGCTGGAACAGGTGCGGGATAGCCAAGGTGAGGCTAAGACTAACAAATCTAGTCGTCGCAAGAAATCATCGCAGAGAGACGATACAAAAATTTTGAACGAGATTCTCCCGGAAGCTTTTGCGGTGGCGAGGGAAGCATCGAAGCGAGTCCTGGGGATGCGCCCATACGACGTGCAGTTGATTGGCGGCATGGTGCTAAATGAAGGCGCGGTCGCCGAGATGAAGACTGGCGAAGGCAAGACTCTGGTCGCCATGTTACCAGCATATCTGAACGGGCTGACCGGTCGTGGCGTGCATGTGGTGACAGTAAATGATTACCTAGCCCAGCGTGACGCAGGATGGAATGGTCCGGTATATGATTTTTTGGGACTTTCCGTAGCGGTGATCATTAATGAAGCTTCTTTCATTTACGATGCGGAATATGAGAATGCGGAGCACGAGGACGAACGATTCCGGCACTTGAAGCCTTGCACAAGGAAAGAAGCTTACGCGGCCGACATTACTTATGGCACTAATAATGAATTCGGGTTCGATTACTTACGCGACAATATGACATCGGAGGTGCAATATCTCCGACAACGCGAGTTGAATTTTGCTATTGTGGATGAGGTGGATTCGATTCTGATTGATGAAGCGCGGACTCCGCTGATCATCTCGGCACCGGCGGGAGATAATCCAGAGCAGTATTACCAGTTCGCTAAGGTGGCGGCGAGGTTGACTCCAGATGATTATATATTCGACGAAAAACGCCGAAGTGTAACCTTGACCGATTCGGGTATTGAAAAGGTGCAAGAGATTCTGGGCGTAGATAACCTATATTCTACCAAACATACTCCGCTGGTATATCACTTGGAGCAGGCTATACGCGCAGAAATTGTATTTAAGCGCGATAAGGATTATGTGGTGACGAATTCTGGAGAAGTAATTATCGTGGATGAACACACTGGACGTTTGATGCAAGGACGACGTTACAATGAAGGACTACACCAGGCGATCGAGGCCAAAGAAGGTGTTGCAGTTAAGCAGGAGTCGATGACGCTCGCTACAATTTCGTTCCAGAATTTCTTCCGGTTATACAAGAAATTATCCGGGATGACTGGTACAGCATTTACCGAGGCGGAAGAGTTCCAACAGATTTATGCCCTGGATGTGATTCAGATACCGCCCAACAAGCCTATTGCACGTGTCGATAAAGATGATTTGATTTATAAGACCAAGGCGGCAAAGTTGAAGGCGATTGCCGAGGAGATTCAGAAATACCACGAGAAAGGTCAGCCGGTGCTAGTGGGTTCGGGTTCAATTGCCAATAATGAGGAGATTGCAAGATATCTGGATCAGTTTGGACTACCATATGAGATATTGAATGCGAAGAACAATGAACGTGAAGCGGCGATCGTGGCACGGGCGGGCGAGAAGGGTGCGATTACACTTGCCACTAACATGGCGGGGCGTGGTACTGATATTAAGCTCGGAGAGGGGGTAAAGGAGCTCGGTGGACTAGTAGTAATTGGGTCGGAACGGCATGATTCCAGGCGTGTAGATAATCAGCTACGTGGTCGTGGTGGACGTCAAGGCGACCCTGGCACAACGCAGTTCTTTGTATCATGCGAAGATGACCTGATGCGGATTTTCCAAGGGGATCGTGTCAAGGCGTTAATGACGCGACTTGGCGTGGCTGACGATATGCCGATACAGACACGTTCCATCTCTAAGACCCTTGAAGCAGCACAGAAGCGCATTGAGGGATTCAACTTTGATTCGCGCAAGAACGTTGTACAGTACGATAATGTGATCAACAGACATCGCAAAGTGGTATATATGATAAGACGAAGGATTCTGGAAGGGGAGAATATCCATAGCGAGATTAAGCGGTTGATGCGCGAAGAGGTAGATGCGCTAACGGAGTTTTCGTCGCGGGTAAACAAGAATTTCGATGCGGAGTTCAAGGCTGTCTTTGGGCTAGACGACGAGCTGATTCACGGGATCGGGCTAAAACGCAAGGAAAAAGACCGTAAGAAGGTAGCCATGGAAGCTGTTGAGGAGGCTTATAAGGCTCAAGAAGAAAAGTTCGGTGAAGATACGATGCGGAAGATTGAACGTGAGGTGTATTTGAAGGTATTAGATACCCTATGGATGCAGCATTTGGAGAACATGCAACACCTGCGCGAAGGGATTCATTGGCGCTCAGTGGGGCAACGCGATCCGCTAGTAGAATATCGTTCGGAGTCGCAGAAATTATTTGATGGCTTACAGCGAAACTTACGCGAAGAAGTGCTAAAGATTCTACTGACTATTACACCTTCGGAGGCGGCTGCCGACAACGTAATTGATGGGGAAGAATACGAATCCGAGCTAACCAAGATGGCAGAAGCTCAGACCGAAAAAGGCGTAAACGAAATCTCCGCTGGAGAGCGCAACCTGGATGACGAATTTAAGAAGAAGACACCCGGTGCAGGTGTTGCAAAGAGACCTTCAGCACATGGTGGCTCGAAGAAATCTAGCTCCAAGAAAAAGAAATCCAAGAGTAAACGTAAATAATTCCAGTATAAAAGGTAGGTGATACATGAAGCATTCCGTCGAAGAGATTACTTTAAAGAATGGTGCGAAAGGTTTATTAATAGATATCCCGGGCGCCAGCGTGATGTCCACTCGAATTCAGTTCCGTGCGGGAATGCTGTACGCCAAAAATAAAGAGGTGTATGAGATACCGCACGTAGTTGAACACTTGGCTTTCGGGGCGAATGCTAAATATAAGGATGAACAAGCTTTCGAAGCGGAATTTACCAAAAATGGGGCTTACCATAACGCCTGGACTTCGGATATCTCGGTGTGCTACGAGACAGAATGTGCGGATTTTGAGTGGGAACGAATCATGGATTTGCAACGGGTGTCAATTTGCGAACCGCGTTTCAATGAGGAAGAACTAAAGTCGGAAAAAGCCAACGTAAAATCCGAATTGACTGGCTATATGAATGATTATTACAGGCTGTTGTGGCCACGGGTACAGCAAGCAGTCGGGGAAGATATCTTGGATTTACCTGAGAGGATAAAGACTTTGCCAAATATCGAACTGAAGGATATTCGCGAGCACTACCGGCGAACCCATACAGCAAAAAATATGCTATTCATTATTGCTGGTAAGATTCGTGGGCGCAAGCATAAGATTATGAAGATGCTCGATGAATGGGAATTGAAAGAGGGAAGGAAGTTTGAAATACCGCTTACGGACTTGCATTCTGGAGAGGCGGTGTCGATTAGGCGAAAGGATGCCTCGAACATTACTTTTGGGTTCTCACTAGTAACGCCGCGACACTTGGAGCCGTCGGAGTCCTTCGCAATGAACTGTCTGAACCACATATTGAATGGGACGACTAACTCGAAGATTTTTGGAGCGGCGCGCAAGCGTGGTCTGGTGTATGGCATGGGATCATCGGTAGCAGCGAATGCTCATAATTCATATTGGGATTTCGATGGGGAAGTGAATATTGAAAACGCCGATGAATTATTTGAGTTAATTCAGACTGAATTAATGAAAACCTTGAATGGAGAGATCCTCGACATGGATTTCTTGGCGGCAAAATCATACGCGCTCGGGAGATTTCAGATGGGTGCACAGACAGTTGGACAGATTGCGGATTATTATGCTGAAAACTATTTCACAAACGAGACGGTGGAACGATATGATAATATGCCTAATCTAATTAAATCTATTGATAAGTTCAAGATGATTGAGCTGGCGCGAGAATTTGCAGGTAGCGGGATTAAAGGATTTGCAGCAGTGTCAAGCGTGGAAAAAGCTGCTATCATTGGATTAGAGGAGAGATTGAATTTCTAGGCTCGAGAAATTCTCATATATAGGAGTGAAAGATTAAAAAGAAGGCATCTAAATATGCCTTCTTTTGGAGCAATCCGCCGTTAGTTGAACGGGTGAGCCAAACCAAGCCGCGAATTAGTATCGGCGATACGAATAAGCTCGTTGTACTTGGCGATGCGCTCAGAGCGTGAAAGTGAGCCGGTCTTGATTTGCCCAGTACCGAGCCCGACTGCAAGATGCGCAATACTAACGTCCTCGGTCTCGCCAGAACGATGCGACATCACCGTGCGGAAGCCAGCACGCTTTGCCAGCATAACGGCATCGATAGTCTCGGAGATGGTACCAATCTGGTTAGGCTTGATCAGAATAGCGTTAGCGCATTTTTCCGCGATGCCGCGCTCGAGGAGCTTAACGTTTGTAACAAAGAGGTCGTCACCAACTAGTTGAATTCTATCACCCAGGCGCTCGGTCATAATTTGCCAATTTGCCCAATCGTTTTCGGCGAGGCCGTCTTCAATGGACACTACTGGATAATTATCGACAATCCAAGTGTACCAGTTGAGCATATCATCGGCAGTCTTCCAGTCACCGTTAGTCTTAAGTACGTAGTGATCTTTGTCATAAAACTCGCTAGCAGCGATGTCCATAGCAATAACGATATCTTTGCCGAACTGATAGTTGGTCTTGTCAACGGCGTACTTGATGCATTCGAGTGGCTCGTTATTGCCGTCACGCACTTGCGGAGCGTAGCCCCCTTCGTCGCCAACGGTAGTGGGGTAATTGCGTTCTTTTAGTACATCTTTCAAAGCATGGAAAACTTCGGCCCCCATGCGGACAGCTTCAGCAATATTACCGGCACCGATTGGCATAATCATATATTCTTGAAAATCCGTCGCCCAAGCAGCGTGAGCGCCGCCATTCATGACATTCATCATGGGCATCGGAATACTCATTTCACTAGAAGTGCCCGCCAGTTCTGCGACGTACTGGTAGAAGGGGAGTCGCCTAGCGCGAGCGTTCGCCTTGGCATTGGCGAGCGACACCGCCAGGATGGCGTTCGCACCAAGGCTGGCTTTATTCTCCGTGCCGTCTAAGTCCAGCATCATCTGGTCAACATAGCGAGGGTCGGCCGAATTATTAACCAAGACATCGCGAATCTTGGAGTTGACGTTCCAGACGGCTTTTAGTACGCCTTTGCCGCCGTAACATTGCGGGTCGGCGTCGCGTAATTCCAACGCTTCGCCGGAGCCAGTAGATGCACCGGATGGCACAATGGCTCTACCGAATCCGCCTTCGGCGAGACGCACCTCAGCCTCAACGGTGGGGTTGCCTCTCGAATCTAATACTTGTCTTGCTTTAATATCACTAATCGTAAAATTATCCATATATAATATTATATATCATTTTTAAAAAACTTGTGTTAAAATAGACGTAAGAGTTACTAAAGTGAAGGAGTTATCATGAACGAGAACCCAGGGGAGACGCCGAATCCCCTTAATCCAAACCCCGGCATGAACACAGGGCCAAGTCCCGTCAGACCCAGTCGCCCAGTACGCGCAACAACAATGCGAGCAGCCAGGCCAATGCAGCCAGCTGCATCTACGCGACCCATTACACAACCAGCCCCAACTACCATGTCGGAAGGTGAGGCTTTGCAGGCAACTATTGAATCACTTGACCCCACTGGTCGCCCGATGGAACAAGCTCCGGTATTTGTTGATAAGCCCAAGAAGAAAACCGGGCTTATTGTAGGGCTAATTATTGGTCTATTTGTGCTAATTGGTGGGGGTGTGGCGGCCGCTTTAGTGCTGATTAATATGAATAACACTGATGCTGTCAGTGCTGCGATGAATAAAATCATGAGCGGCGAGGCACCTAAGGATGTAGCAGTCGATGGCACAATAGATATGCGAGTGAACGACCCATCTTCACCACTCGAGCGAGTGAAGATTGATTTGGACTCTGAGCTCACAATGGGGTCGATGCTTAATACTTCTACCGCCATCGTGACGCTGTCTATTAAAGACACTCAGGATGTATCGTTTGAGTTTGATGAAGTCTATGCTGAGAGTGGCGATCTATACCTGAAGCTAGAGGGAGCGACTAATGCATTGGAAGATTCTGGGCTATTGCAACTCCTGACTCCAGCTCAGCCAGCAGAGAATTGTACAACAAATGAGGTAACGGGTGAAGTGAATTGCACAGAGCCAGCTCCTGTAGTAGATGAGCCTGTGGATTGTACGGGCGAAGAAGGATGTACAGCCCTCGACACTTTGACGGATCCAGAAGCCATTACAGAACCGGAAGCTGGCATTTCTATCGATGAGGATATGGCGGCATCCCTAACACCATTACTTGGTATCATTGAAACTATCGATGGGGAATGGCTCAGGATTTCTACTGACGAGATGTCAATGTTGTCGAACGACACGTTGAATACCAGCAGCGTAAGCTGTATCACCAACCTGGTGAGCGGGCTAGATACCAGCGGTGCTAGTGCGGCGGAGTTATACAAGAAGAATCCATTCGTAACATCTTCCACTGAGAATATTAATATCACCAGTAAAGGCAACCCAGTATACCGAATCGGTATTGATAATGACGCTTTTGCCAACTTCGTTAACTCTATTCAGAACACCGACATGTCACAGGAGATATACTCTTGCCTCGGATGGGAAGATAAGGTAAGCATTAGCTCTACTGATGTAGACGAGGTAACAGCAATGTTCCCGACTATCTATGCCGAAGTCAACAGCGAGCATAACTTTACCAGGCTGTATCTGGAAAGTGACTCCGACGACGCCAACACGACCATGATTATCGATTTGTCGTTCAATTATCCTTCGAACATAAATATCACCGAGCCAGAGGAATACAGGGATTTCTCGGATTTGATTCAGGAAATCTTCTCGAGCATTTACGACTTGCCGGATGGCGATACGGTAATTGAGGACGGCGTAGTTGAGGATGGTACGATTGTCGAGGAAGGCGTCGTCGTATCAGAGTAACCTTAACATAAGCATTGACGTTTTGAGCAAAGTGTGATATAATTAGAAGATGGAAGAGGTTCTCAAGCAAAAACTAAATAAACTCCCGGTGGCTCCGGGGGTTTATTTTCATAAGAATGCGGCGGGAGAGATAATCTATGTCGGCAAAGCGGCGGTGCTAAGAAACCGCGTGCGGCAATATTTTCAGAAGTCAGCAAAGGACGCGAAGACTGAGGCGCTCGTGAGGGAGATTGCGGATACGGACTGGATTGTAGTGGATACCGAGATGGATGCGCTATTCTTGGAGTCGGAAATGATCAAACGATATATGCCAAAATGGAATATATTACTAAGGGACGACAAGACCGTATCGTACGTCAGGATTGACATGAATAACGAGGTGCCGTATATAAGCTTTACGCGAAATCCAGTAGATGACAAGGCGACCTACGTGGGACCTTTTTATGGCAAATCAGCGGTCGAGAAAGCGGTGCGAAGCTTAAGGCGGATCTTTCCGTATTATATCAAGCCGTATACGGGTCGGAAGACCCTGGATACTGACTTGGGACTGACTCCAGGGATTGAAGTGGGTAGGAGCACTCCGCGAGATTACAAGCGGAATCTCCGGAAACTAATTCGCTATTTGGAAGGAGACAGGAATAAGCTACTCAAAGAACTGGAGAAGACTATGCACAGTGAAGCCGCTAAGGGGAACTACGAGCTGGCAGCCGAGGCGCGCGATCAGCTATTCGGGTTAAAAGAGTTGCGCAAGAAAATTGTGTTTTCGGATAAGGAATTTCTAGATATTTCATCCGACCAGGCACTAAAGCAATTGCAGAATCTGCTAAAGCTAGAGAAGCCGCCGCGACGAGTTGAAGGATACGATATCTCGCACCAGTCGGGTGAAGATACGGTCGGTAGTATGGTGGTATTTATGAATGGTGCTTCGGCGCGAAGTGAATATCGAAAGTTCAAGGTACGAACTTCGAGGGATGACGATCTTAAGAGTATGACGGAAGTTATAACGCGCCGACTCAAACACAAAGAATGGGACTATCCGGATTTAATTGTTCTGGATGGGGGAATTACGCAAGTCAATGCCGTACTACCATTGGTGGAACCGTATGGCATACCAGTAATTGGTCGAGATAAGTCGGGCGACCATTCCAAAAGCGCAGGAGTGAAGTTGATAATTCCAGCGTACGATGGAGGCAATTACAACATCGTTGAGTTACCGACTGGTTCGCATATTGCGCGCCTAATCGCCAGAATCGATGAAGAGGCGCACCGATTTGCAATTACGTACCATTCTTTACTCAAAAGAAAAAGTATGCTAAAATAAGATTACACAGGAGTTATTTATATGCAGATAGGAAGTTTACTGGAAATAGTTACACTCGTCTCAGCGATTTTGACTATCTTATTGATATTATTACAGCAGCGTGGAGCATCGCTGGGGGCTGGCTTCGGTAGCAGTGGCGAGTTATATACTACCCGACGTGGCTTAGAGAAGTCTTTGTTTGTGGCTACCATTGTTTTTGCGGTGGTGTTCGTGTTGTCAATTTTGGGGCTATTATTAATTCCATCATAGTATGAAAAAAACAGTAAGAAAGCGTGGGCAAAAGTTTATTCGGAGATTCTCTCGAGCTTCACAAAAAGCGGGCGAGGAGGGACGTGAGCATATACGAGAGAATTTGATCGGCAGGCTGTCTAGTATTGCGAATATACGATTATTGATTCTTGAATGGGGGTTACTAGTACTCGCGCTAATTATGTTGGCAAGTACGCAATCTTTTTGGTTCAGTGATTCATACTCGGAGAATGTTTTTGTCTCTGGTGGAACCTATACGGAGGCCACCCTTGGCGATGTGAATTCAATGAATCCACTATTTGCTACGACCAGTAGTGAGAAGGTGCTGAGTCGACTGATGTTCGCGACACTTTCGGCGGTAGATTATTCTGGGCATATCGGGATTGGATTGGCAGAATCGATTCGATCAAGCGAGGACGGCAAGGTCTGGACGGTGCGGCTACGTGACGGGTTGAAATGGTCGGACGACGTACCCATTACGAATGAGGACGTGATTTATACGGCGGAGTTGATTAAGAATCCCGCAGTAAACTCAGCCTACAGCTCGAATCTCGCGAATGTCAAAGTGGCAGAGAATGAGAACGGCGAACTCATTTTTACGCTACCGACTACCTATGCCGACTTCGAGACGGCGCTGAATATTCCGGTGGTACCCAAACACGCGCTGGAGGACTCCGATCCGAAGACATTAATCGAAGATGATTTTTCTACGATGCCGATTACTTCGGGAGCATTCAACTTCAATGCAGCACAAACGACAAGTGGCGGGGAACAGAAGATATATTACTTGTCGGCCAACCCAAATTATTATGGCGGTAAGGCGATGTTGAATAGTTTTGCGATTCATACCTATGCAAATCGCGATGAAATAATCGAAGCGGTAAACGCGGGTACCGTCACGGGAACTGCGGAGCTATCTGGAGCAGAACAGGAGAGGATTGCAGCGGGTCGGGTTTTCCAGAAGGATTCTAGCCTTAATTCTGGAGCCTTCATCTTTCTGAACACTGCTAGTGAAAAATTAAAAAATGCCGAGCTTAGGCAAGCTATTCGTCAAGGGATTGATTTGGAAAAGATACGTGCAGCAGCGCCAGATACGCAAGCGTTAGATTATCCATTATTAAAATCCCAGATTACTTTATCCAGCTATCCCATAATACCGGGACGCGACGAGGCAGCTGCGCGAACGAAGATTGCGGAGCTGGCCGGCGGTGAGACACTTCATGTAGATATTGCTACGGTGGCTTCAGGCTATTTGCCTGGGGTAGCCAATGCAGTAGCAGAAGAACTTAAGGGGCTAGGGTTCGACGTGGAGCTTACTTCCTATGAGGAGAACCAGGAGTTTATTACGAATATTATATCAAAACGGAATTATGACGTACTGGTATATGAAGTGGAGTTGGGGGCAGATCCAGACCTACTGCCGTATTACCATTCATCGCAGGCTGCTGCGTCAGGGCTAAACTTATCGAATTATCGCAACGCATTGGTGGATGATTTATTGTTAGGGGCGCGCGACACGCTAGATGAGACGCTGCGAGCAAAGAAATATGAGAGTTTCCTAGAATACTGGGTAACCGGTGTGCCAGCGATAGGACTATATCAGCCGAATTTAACTTATTATTATAATAAAAATGCAAGGACTTTCGGAAATAATATCCGATTGGTGACCGCACTAGATAGATTTACCGATGTAGGGAGTTGGGCGGTCGTGAAGGAAACCAGAAACAAGACGCCGTAATTAAATAAGTTTAAATGATGTCATAGTCGGACTTCGTTTTCGTGTAGCTGGGCACACCATAGGAATAAAATTAGACCCTTTGGGTCTATTTTATTCCTATGGTGCGCCTGACTAGACTCGAACTAGCACAGCCGTAAATGTGGCCACTACCACCTCAAGGTAGCGTGTCTACCAATTCCACCACAGGCGCATAGTGATATTATATCACATTTTCCGAAATAATGTTCATTTTCGTAAAAGCTGTGTTATAATTATATAGAATAAAGGAGGTAAATGAATATAAAAACATCGAGGATATTATCGTTTAGCATTATCTTTTCCATGATTCTGGGGGCGGTCGCTCCAGTTTATACTTATGCTGAGGAGGGGAACGAAGAGAGTGTCAGTGCACCCCTTGGGACGAAAATCAGCCTAACACCGGTAAGCAAGATTATGCAGCTTGAGTCTGAGTCTGTCTACGACGACAAATTCACGGTGAATAATGACGGCGACGAACCGATGGAGGTAGAGGTATATGCGGCTCCTTATTCCTATGTTTATTCCGAAGCTGATGATACTTATAAGCTTGGCTTTAGCAACGAAAATAGCTTCACTCAGATTACCAGATGGATTACTTTTAAGGATAAAGATGGCAATTATGTCAAGAAGTCAACTTACACAATTGATAAGAATGGGGCGCTCGAGATATCCTATAGAGTATCTACACCGGAGAACATCCCTGCAGGTGGGCAGTATGCCGTGATTTTCGTACATACATTAAATGGGGTAGTCTCCGAGAATGGGATAAAAACCGAAGCGAGTCCTGGCATTGTAATATACGGACGCTCTACTGAGGGTGAGGCGATTGTCTCGGCAGAGATTTCAGATATGAAGATAGAGAATAGCGTAACCGATAATGGCGGCACGCGTAATAATTTCTATGCCTCAGCAAAGGTAAAGAATACTGGAAATGTCGATTTTAACGCCACTGGGGTGTTGAAAGTTGAGAGTATCCTTGGCGGTGGCTCATATGAGACGTCTGGTACTAATGGCAGAATATCCGTAATACCAGAGACGGAATTAGTAGTATCAGATGAGTGGGAGAATACTCCAAGCTTCGGTCTATATAAGGCAACTTGGACGGTAACAGTAGGAGAACAGACTGAGGTTGTGGAAAAAATCATTTTCTTAATGTCTCCTATGGCAATAATTATTTTAATAATACTATTGACATTTGCAATTGTGGGGATTATAATTATGGTTAGGAAGCGTAAAGAGCGCCGTTCTAGATTGGCTGTCTAGATATGGTAATTCGTTGCGAGCGAATTCTTTACAAAACCAAAACAAACATTAAACATAAACGAGAGTGTAGAGTATGAAAAAACACACAAAGAAGATACTTGGCTTCTCAGGGCTTGCGGTGGTCGCAGCAACGACGGTTTTTGCGGCAGCTTTGCCTGGACCTGAGGCCTCAGCAGCAACAGAATCAAGCTTCACGGACACGCTAAACGTGCGCGTAGTTGGGTCGGTTCCCGACGTGAATGTTGTGTCCCCTGCGTCTGGTTCGGTATTCACGGTTGGGTCGGTGCAGCCGATCAGGATCGAATACGAAAATATTGAGAACGTACTAGCGACACTAAAATATACTGATGCGGATGGAATTGAACATATGATAACTTTGGATGACTCAATTGTTGATTATACCGCAGGCACTATTTCGTATGATTTAAATTTGAGAGATCCGCAATTCGGCTATGGTAGGTATGTATTATCGGTATCTGGCGTTGGATACGGCGGGGTAAGTGATGAAGAAATCGTAACTTTTGAATATCTACCGGTAGACGCCACGCTTAGCGAGGATCCAGAAACTGGCAACGTAAATGTTGATTTGGAATACGACCCGGATGACGGAACTGGTACGGGGACTGGCGATGTCGCAAGCATCGAGATCGACATTTTTGACGAAAACGGCAATAAAATCACGCCGCCTTCGCCTATTACCGTAACACCACCTCAGACGAGTATAGAGATTCCGTTCGACGATTATAATTTGCCTTCCGGAACTTACACTATCGCGATTACGGCATACGGCGCGGACGGTGAAGAACTATATAAATCTTTCTTGCTTTACTACGTATACGAGGCCATACAAGTACCGGCTACAGGCACACCAGACACTGGTGGATTCTTCCAGAACCTAAATATCTCCCAATCGGACTATCTTATTACTGGCGTAGGATTCTTCCTAATCGTAGGTATAGCTGGGGCGATATATGTAGCGAAGAACAAGAAGACATCTCGAAGACGACGATAAAATAATAATATACTTTGCACTAAAAAATCGAGCGTTCCTGACTGCGAGGGCGCTCGATTTTTTGATTTCTGAGTGGCTATTCGGTCACGCCTAGTTCAATACGCTTAAACTGGCGAATAGTGATATTCTCACCCGTCTTGGCAATGGCTTCTTTGACAAACTGCTCAACAGTCTTGGAATCATCTAAGATATAAGGCTGATTCATCAATACCTTATCGGCAAAAGCTTTCTTGATCTGCCCTTCGAGAATTTGTTCTTTCATATTCTCGGGACCTTTGAAGTTGGCCTCTAACTCCTTCATTTTGGCAGCTTTGGCTTCCTCTGGGATGTCATCCTCTGATACGTAAAGTGGAGCCATAGATGCAATCTGCATCGCGATCTGGTGAGCAAGAGTCTTGAATTCGTCGGTCTTTGCCACGAAAGAAGTCTCGCAGTTTACCTCGACGATGGCACCGAGGCGACCATCGTGAATGTAGGCATCGATGAGACCTTCACGCGTCTCGCGGTCACCACGCTTCTCAGCCTTGGTCAAGCCCTTCTTGCGCATCGCTTCGAGAGCTTTGTCAAAATCACCATCGGCTTCGACGAGAGCTTTCTTGGCGTCGGTGAGACCGGCGCCAGAGAGCTCTTTTAGTTTTTTAATTTGTTCAACTGAAATTTCAGCCATAGTTTATGCCTCCTATATTTATTAAGTTTACTCAAATTATTTTTTACCTTCTTTGATGGCTTCGACAAAGTAGTCGAGGAAAGCTTGGGTGGCTTTGATGGAATCATCATTGCCGGGAATGACGTAGTCTACTGGAGTAGGGTCGACATTGGTATCAACAACGGCAAATACTGGAATATGCAGAACGTTCGCTTCCTTGACGGCATTCTTATCTTCCATGGCGTCGACAACGATAATCGCAGCGGGCTGCTCAGTCATGTCTTTGATGCCACCATAACGCTCATTGAGCAGGTCGATCTCTTCCTGGAAGCGCTGAACTTCGAGCTTGGAATAACGGTTCTCGAGTTCACCTGAAGCCATGCGGCGTTCCAAATCTTTCAACTTCTTAATCTGGCGATTGACGGTGTCAACGTTGGTAAGGGTGCCACCAACCCAGCGTACAGTCACGTAAGGCATTTCGACCGACTCGGCAGCAGCTCGCACGATATCCTTGTGTTGCTTCTTGGTGCCGACGAAGAGAATCTTCTTGCCGGACTTAGCAATATCGGTGAGCTTCGGAAGAGCGGCGTCGAGAGCTTCAACTGTCTTCTCGAGATTAATAATATGCGCATCGTTGCGCTTGCTATGAATATACGGGGCCATCTTAGGATGCCACCGGCTGGTCTTGTGCCCGAAATGAGCACCACTCTCCAGCAGAGTCTTCATATCGACAGCTACTGTCATATGATTTCCTTTCCCTTTACCCTAGAGCCCTTAACCAGGAAATCCCTCTGGGGTTGTCTCATTAAAATTATTATTGATTTAATTATAGCACATGTGGGTCAAAAAGTAAAGTATGGGATTCCGGATAATGCAGCTTGCATTCCAGTTATCGGAAATAGCCTCCAAATTCCTCAAAACTACGCTTTACTTTTTTAAAAATCTCTGATATAATTAGCGGTAATTATGAGTAGAAAAGAGTTACACCCTAAAGATTATCGCGACGTTGTGTTTTCCGACGAAGCGGCTGGCTTTTCGTTTTTGACTAAATCCACTGCGAAGAGCGAAGAAACCATCAAGTGGGAAGATGGTAATGAGTATCCTTTGGTGAAAGTGCAGATATCTTCTGCTTCGCATCCGTTCTTCACGGGTGAGGAGAAGATTATCGATACCGAAGGTCGTGTGGATCGCTTCAAGGCTCGTGCTGCAAAAGCAGCTAAGATGAAGGAAGCCCTTGAGAACAAAGCCAAGAAGGCAGCCAAGGAAGCCGAGAAGAAAGCTAAGGCCGCTGAAGAGGCCATCAAGACTAAGGCATAATCCAAAAATCTGGCTGGCAAAGTCAGATTTTTTGATATAATAAAACTATAAGATAAGGAGCTATTATGTTCGACACCAATGAAGACCGCAAAAAAATGGAGGGGGTAATCGAGCGATTTAAAGACGAAATGAAGAAAGTGCGCACCGGACGAGCGCATCCAGATATGATAGCGGGGATTAAGGTGGAGGTATATGGGCAATTCATGCCTTTGAATCAAGTTGCAAACATCACCGCCGCGGATGCTTCTTTGCTCGTGGTGACGCCATTCGACCCGTCGAATATTGCAGCAATATCCAGTGCGATTCGAGCAGATCAGGCTCTGGGACTGAACCCAGCGGATGATGGTAGGGTGATTCGGGTACCTATTCCGGCGTTAACGGAGGAACGCCGGAAGGAAATAGTAAAAGCTGCCTCCGATAAAGTTGAGAATGCAAAAGTAGCCGTGCGCAATGTACGAGAAGACGCCAGAAAAGCAATCAAGATTGCCACAGAAATGAGCGAAGACGTCAAAAAACGCGCCGAAAAGGAAATTGACGAGATTACTAAGGAATTTAACGACAAAATTGATGCAGAATTCAAGGCTAAATCTGAGGAGATTATGAAGATATAGCCCCGTGGGATCATGCCGAAGAATTATCGTTGTAAATTTTACAGCGATAATTTTATTTGCGCAAGCGGAGGGTGTGATATAATGGGTTTATGGATATATTTGTTGGGGTAATAGTTGGATTATTGGTTTTAATGGCGCTTGTCACGGCGCATGAATTTGGGCACTTCTTAGCTTCTAGGCGAAATGGAGTGAATGTATTAGAATTCGGAATCGGGTTCCCACCTAGGGCAATAGCCTGGATCAAAGATCCGAAGACTGGCAAGTGGCGAAGACTGAAGCGCTCGGAATGGAACAAAGATAAGGCCACTAAGACTGTTGTGGCTGACAGCAAGAACAAATCCACGAGTGTTGTAATGGAGGAGGGCTCCAAGAAGCTCGTGCAGAAGGGAATGATTTTTAGCCTAAACTGGTTGCCGATTGGTGGATTTTGCCAGATGGATGGAGAGTCGGCAGAGGATGAACGAAAGGGGACGTTTGGGGCTGCAGGATTCTGGGCCAAGACGAAGATTTTATTTGCTGGTGTTGCGATGAACTGGCTAGTAGCGTTCGTAATATTTACCGTGCTGGCGTGGACCGGCATGCCACAATTCCTGGAGGGGCAATTCACGGTAAGTGCAGACACGCGAGTGACAGCTGTCCCAGTAGAAATCACTACGATTGCAGAAGATTCACCGGCAGAAAAGGCTGGACTTGAAGCTGGTGACAGTATCTTGAAGGTAGATGGCACAGAGATGCAGTACGTGAGCGAGATAATGGATTACAATAAAGCGCATGCAGGCGAAACGGTCACTTATGAGATTATGCGATCCGCCAAAACCTGCGACTGTCCAGAGGGAGCCGACTGCGATTGCTCAGCGGATGAGCCTAAACAGACGTTTGAGGCAGAAATCACCCTGAACCCTGCCGACGCAGATTATCAGCTAGGCGTCACAATGGCTGCGGAACAGTCGCTATCATACTCGACGTGGTCAGCGCCTATCGTGGGAGCCGGACTCACTGTACAACTGACTGGCGAAACATTTAAGGGTGTGGGGATAATGCTCTGGAATTTGATTTCTGGGGTTGGTTCACAGTTCAGCTCTGACGAGGCAGTTCGAGAAAGTGGACAAGAAGCGATATCCTCTGTGGGCGACTCTGTGTCTGGGCCAGTAGGGATTATTGGGCAATTGTTCCCGGCATTTACTGCGGCGGGCCCGACCAATCTAGCTTTTTTGGCGGCATTGATATCGGTATCACTCGCTTGTATGAATGTATTACCGATACCAGCTCTTGATGGCGGGCGATGGCTGCTTATTGCGATTTATAAAGTACGAAAGAAAAGATTAACTAAAGAAGTAGAAGAGAAAATAGTCTCGAGAGCATTTATGGTACTACTGGCACTCATATTCATCGTGACTATACTAGACATCGTAAGGCTGGCCAGATGACGGCAGAAAACACCAAGATACCTCGGAAAGGAGCGCGTGGCGTTGTTCCGAAAAAACAGGGGTGGAGGACATTTTGGGGGGTATTACTAATGCTGGCTTGGGCGATTGCGTCTATAATCGCGTCTCAGCTCGTGGTGGGTTGGACTATGATTTGGATGATGGGAGTAGAGGGCTTTAGCCAACCGATGGCACAGGCGATATACAATGCACTGTCGTATATTTTGGCGATGGGAATGATTATATGGGTACCCACCAATATGGAAATTAAGTGGGAGACAATAGAAGGCACTGGGAAGAAAAAAGTGCGAGTTAGTGGCAGAAAGACATCCGGGACAACCAGAGAGATTCTAGGACTGCAGGGCTGGCCTACCTGGACTGATATTGGGTTGGCGCCTGTTGGGTTTATAGTATCGCTAATCCTCGCCGCGGGGCTAGTCTATGTATTTAGTTTGTTCCCGTGGTTTGATGCGGGGCAAGCGCAGGCTGTGGGGTTCGATTATTCGGTGGTGGGAGCGGAGAGATTGATTGCGTTCGTCGCATTGGTCGTGATTGCACCGATTGCCGAGGAAATTATCTTCCGAGGGTGGATATATGGGAAATTACGCGAGAAAGCGTCGATAGTGCCAGCGGCTCTACTGACCTCGTTGGTGTTCGGTATAGTACATATGCAGTGGAATGTTGGGGTAAATGTATTTGCGATGTCGTTGGTGCTATGCGCATTGCGAGAGATAACTGGTACGGTATATGCAGGCATCCTGGTGCATATGATCAAAAACGGTGTAGCTTTCTATCTATTATACGTGCTTGGCGTTATGTAGATGTGGTATAATGGGGGTATTATGAGATTATCGAAAACTTTTATCAAGACTCTACGTTCAGCACCGAAAGACGAGACGGCAATCAACGGAGCCTATCTTGTACGGGCTGGGTATGTACATAAGGAAATGGCTGGAGTATATGATTACCTGCCGTTGGGGTTGCGGGTGTTGGAAAACATCAAGAATATCATCCGCGATGAGCTGAATAAGCTTGGTTGTGAGGAAGTACTGATGGCAGCTCTCCAAAACCCAGAGCCATGGGAAAAATCCGGCAGATGGCAAAGCGAGAAGGTGGATATATGGTTCAAGACCGAGGTATCTTCCGGCGGAATGTTGGGGCTTGCCCCCACCCACGAAGAACCGATGGTGAATATGATGAAATCATATATTACTAGCTATAAGGATTTACCGTTATACGTGTATCAATTCCAAAACAAATTCCGCAATGAGCTAAGGGCGAAGTCTGGCATTTTGCGCGGAAGGGAATTCTTGATGAAAGATTTATATAGCTTCCACACGAGCGAAGAAGATTTGGATAGATTTTACGCTGAGGTAGAGAAAGCATATTCGCGTATTTTTGCCAGGCTAGGTATCGGTGATTTCACTTATGAGACATTTGCGAGTGGGGGAATTTTCTCGAAATACTCGCACGAATTTCAGACCCTGCTGTCGGTAGGGGAGGATACGATATATTATAATACTGATAAATCGGTTGTACTAAATAAGGAAGTCTATAATGATGTTGTACTGGCGGACTTGGGTGCGACGGGAGAAAAATTCGAGGAGACAACAGCGGCAGAAGTTGGCAATATATTCAAGCTGAAGTTCAAGTATTCGGAACCATTGGGGCTTAAATTTAGCGACGAGGGCAACGCGCAGAAGACCGTGTATATGGGCTGCTATGGCATCGGCGTGTCACGAGTGATGGGGGTAATTGCGGAGAAATTTGCCGACGAGAAAGGGTTGGTCTGGCCGGATACGGTTGCACCTTATCAATATCACCTGATAGGAATCGGTGAGGCTGGTACCGCTGAGGCAGAGAAGTTTTATACTGGACGCGAGAATTCCGTATTATTCGACGATCGCGATAAGCGACCTGGGGAGAAATTTGCTGATGCAGAGCTGATGGGTGTACCACTAAGAGTGGTAATATCAGATAAAACTTTAGAGGCTGGCGAAGCTGAAATTACAGAGAGACGCACGGGTAAAAGTTGGAGAGTGTCGGTAGAGAAACTTTTTAGTATGTAGGGGTTGACACGGCTAAGTTTTTACGATAAACTAGACTAAGCTTAATGTGGAGTTACGATTATGATTAAAAAAACCGTCAGCCTAACTGCCGATGGCAAAAAAGAATTAGAGAAAGAACTAGACGAATTAATTAAAAGCCGTCCTGCGATTGCGGCAAAGATTGCAACTGCGCGAGAATTCGGCGATTTATCAGAAAATGAAGAATACAGCTCGGCTCGGAACGAGCAAAAAGTAGCCGAGAGTCGCATATTGGAAATTCAGGAAATCCTAAAGAATGCAAAAGTAATTCGTGGCGGCAAGAGAGATAAGGCGGATTTGGGAGCCTGCGTCGCGTTGGACATGGGTGGACGCAAAGTGGAGTACACTCTGGTAGGCCCAACAGAGGCTAATCCGCTTGAAGGAAAAATCTCCAACGAATCACCGATCGGAAAAGCCCTGCTTGGTCGTAAGGCTGGGGAGTCTTTCGAATTTAATGGCAAGGAAGTAAAAATCACCAGTATACAGTAACAACTTGACTGCGCTTGTCTAGGGCGGGGCTTTCAAAAGTTCTGTTTTATGTTATAATGTACCTATGTTGTTAGAAGATTATCGAAACGAAAGGTTGAGAAAACTTGAAGAGATTCGGATGCGGGGAATTGAGCCTTATCCGTCCAAGACTGCGCGTAACTGCAAGATTACGGATGTAGTCACACATTTTGACGAGAAACAAGGTCAGGAGGTGGTTATCGCTGGTCGGATTGTGGCGATTCGGTCGTTTGGTAAGTTGGCGTTCATCAAGGTGCGCGATTATTCGGGTGAAGTGCAGGTTTTCATGAAGGCTACTGGTGAACCGGTCCCGGAAGGAATGTTCGGAGTTAAAGAAATAAAGCTGCTGGATATCGGTGATTTTATCGAGGCGAGGGGCATAGTTGACAAGTCGCAAACAGGGGAGATTTCTGTCTTTGCCGATCACGTAAAGATACTGACCAAGAGCCTGCGACCACTACCGGAGAAGTTTACCAATAAGGAAGAGCGCTATCGACGACGGTATGTAGATATGAACGTGAATCTCGAAGTGCGTGAGAGATTGGTGCGGAGGTCTAAATTCTGGCAAGCGACACGTGATTTTATGAACGAACATGGATTTATTGAAATTAATATTCCAGTGCTCGAACACACGACAGGTGGTGCGGACGCAGAGCCATTTGTCACCCATATGAATGCTTTGGATGAAGATTTTTATCTTCGCATCTCGCACGAGCTGCCTTTGAAACGACTGCTCGGAGGCGGGTTCGAAAAAGTATATGACATTGGTCCGAGATTCCGCAATGAAGGAGTAGACGATGAGCATTTGCCGGAGCATATTGCATTTGAGGCTTATGCGGCTTATGAGGATTATGAAGATGGTATGAAGTTTTACGAAGAAATGATGAAATACGTATGTATGAAGACTTGGGGAACTTTGAAATTCAACGTAGGCGGGTTCGAGATTGACCTTGACTGTAAGTGGCCACGGCTTAAATATGCGGATTTGCTACGCGAAAGGTTCGACGTGGACGTATTTAATCCAAACCGCGAGCAATTAGTCAAAATTCTAAAGGATAATGGCGTGGAGGCAAACTTCGACGTAAGCGAAGCACGGTTGATTGACCACGTGTGGAAGCTAATTCGCAAGACTTCGGCGGGTCCATACTGGGTGATTGAAGAGCCATTGAGCTTATCGCCACTGGCGAAAAAATCCGCAACTAATCCACTTGTAACTGAGCGGTTCCACCCGATTATTGCTGGGACCGAAATGGGGAATGGCTTCTCGGAGTTGAACGATCCGCTCGACCAGTTAGAGCGATTCCAGGAGCAACAGGCTGCGCGTGATGCTGGTGATACTGAGGCGCAGATGCTAGATATGGATTTCGTAGAGATGCTCGAATATGGTATGCCACCAGCATGTGGGTGGGGCAACTCAGAGCGCAATTTCTGGTTGCTTGAGGGGGTATCAGGACGCGAAGCAGTACCATTCCCACTTCTAAAGCGAAATTAGAGCGCCCAGCTGCGTTAGGATTTGCGCTACTCACTCGCCGTACCATTAGTGCGGCTCGCTTTGTTGCTCATCCTGCCTTGCTGGGCATCTCTAATTTCGTTTTAGAAGAATTCGATGGTTTTATTACGGGAGCGGGTGCCGCGAGCAATGGTGATGGAAGTCTTGGGGACGTCAAAATACTTACTGAGGAGTTTAATCAGCGCCGTGTTGGCTTCGCCATCGTGAGGTTTAGCGCGAAGGTAGATAGTGAGTTCGCCTGGGGCGGTTTCGACAACCTTCTCCCTAGAAGTACCTGGTTTGACGGTTATAAGATATTTGGGCATATGTCTATATTATATCATACTTATGCATAAAATGCAAGTATGTATATATTCTTGTTGCCTGTTGGTGGCGGGTTGTTGCTGTATAATTATATCTCGGGAGCTATGAGCGTGTTATAATAGAGAGTATGGCTAAGTTCAAATTAGTGTCTAAGTATCAGCCGACGGGCGATCAGCCGAGTGCAATTCGGCAACTTGTTGACGGGATAAAGGCCGGCCGGCACGAACAAACACTGCTCGGTGTGACTGGATCTGGAAAGACTTTTACGATGGCGAATATTATCGAGCAAACCCAGAAGCCGACATTAATCTTAGCGCACAATAAGACCCTTGCGGCGCAGCTTTATTCGGAATTTCGAGAGTTCTTCCCGGACAACGAGGTACACTATTTTGTGTCGTATTTCGACTACTATCAGCCGGAGGCGTACATCGCTTCGACTGACACCTATATTGAAAAGGATTCGGCGATTAATGACGAAATTGACAGATTACGGCATGGGGCAACGGAAGCCCTACTGACACGACGTGACGTAATCGTAGTGGCATCTGTATCATGTATCTATGGTATCGGCTCGCCAGCGAATTATACCGAGATGTCGTTGCCGATGTGGCGAGATACAGATAGCTGGTTCATTGGCGCACCAGAGGATTCTTCTTCGGGGCGCGTCGCCGCCGCCCGTCGCCACGGGGGCGGCGCGCTACTCCTCGGCTTGCCAGCCTCCGGACCCCCTTCAGAAGAACCTTCTGGTGCGTCGCTGAACCAACTCGATTTTATTCGCCGTTTGGTCGGGATGCAATATCATCGGAATGATTTAGCGTTTGAACGGGGGAATTTCCGCGTGATGGGAGATACGATTGATTTATATCCGGCAAATGGGGAGTATGCATATCGATTTGAATTCGGATTTGATACTTTGGAGGAAGTGAAGATTGTAGATCCGTTGACTTTTGAGGTGCGCGAGAAGCCAGATCATGTTCATATTTTTCCAAATACGCACTATGCGACACCGATGGATCAACTCGAAAAGGCTCTAGTGACGATTCGAGCGGAGTACGAGGATAGAATGAAGTATTTCGAGAGACATCAGAAATACTTGGAGGCGCAGAGGTTGTCGCAGCGGACTAAATATGATCTCGAGATGTTGAAGGAAACTGGGTTCGTAAAGGGGATCGAGAATTATTCGCGGCATCTGGATGGGCGGCAGCCGGGTGAGCCACCTTCCACGTTGTTAGATTTCTTTCCGGAAGATTATTTACTGATTGTGGACGAGTCGCATATGACCCTACCACAAGTGCGCGGAATGTATAATGGCGACCACGCGCGGAAATTGAACTTGGTGGAATATGGATTCCGCTTGCCGTCGGCGCTAGATAATAGACCATTGACTTACGGGGAGTTCCAGAAGCATATCAATCAGGCGATTTACGTGTCGGCAACACCGGGCGAATATGAGCTTGAGGTGTCAGGCAAGCCGGCAGAACAGGTGATTCGACCGACTGGTCTGTTAGATCCCGAGATAGAAGTGCGGGGGTCGGATGGGCAGATTGATGACCTGATGGAGGAGATTGACCGGCGAATCGCGAAGGGGCAGCGGACCTTGATTACGACTCTCACTAAACGGATGGCGGAGGATTTGACCGACCATCTGAAGGAACGGGGCGTAAAGACCGCCTATATACATTCCGATATTGACACCTTGGAACGGGGAGATATTTTGAGGGATTTGCGAGCGGGAGTATACGATGTGCTGGTAGGAATTAACCTGTTGCGCGAGGGGCTTGATCTCCCTGAAGTATCACTGGTGGCGATACTGGATGCTGATAAGGAGGGGTTCCTGCGTTCCGAGTCAGCGTTGATTCAAACGATAGGTCGAGCGGCACGACATGAAGAGGGAAAGGTAATCATGTACGGGAACTTTATTACCGAAAGCATGGAAAAGGCAATTTCGGAGACCAATCGGCGGCGAGAGATACAGAAAGAATACAACGAGAAGCATAATATTACGCCGCATTCGGTGCAGAAAGAAATCTCGGCGGGACTGCGAGCGATTATCCCGGAGAAAGAAAAGCTTGATAAACTAGATGTCCGACGTATACCGAAAGATGAATTGCCAGGACTAATAAAGCAGCTTAGTGGCGAGATGCAGCTTGCGGCGGCGAACTTAGAGTTTGAGCGAGCGGCAGCACTACGAGATGAAGTGGCAAGAATCAAGGAATTTATGGAAGGGAAGAAATAAGACAGGGTTTGAGTGAATTTCGGGCTGGATTTGGATATTTTATTGCGGTTATGGTATAATGAGTATTATGAATACGGTGGGCATCGAGATGGCAGATAGGATACGCCAGCGGGTACGGATGGCGGATTATTTGAGTGTAGCGCAGCTGTACCTGAAAGATAATTTTTTGATGGAGCGAGAACTAGCACCGGAGGATATTAAGCCAAGGTTGTTGGGGCATTGGGGTACGTGCCACGGCATCAATGTGGCGTATGCGAATCTGCAGGCGAGATACGGTAATGATCCAAATTATACTTTCGTACTGGGGCCAGGACATGGGTTCCCGGCACTCAATGCTAATTTATGGCTGGATGGGAAGTTAGCAGAGGTGGACCCACGAGCGACTATCGATAGGGTGGGACTCGAATATTTATGTAAGAATTTTTCGTGGCCAGACGGATTTCCGAGCCACACCAGCCCGATAACTCCTGGGGCTATTACTGAAGGTGGGGAATTGGGCTATGCGCTGGCGAATGCGTACGGTCTGGCGTTGGGGCATCCAGAAAAAACCATCGCTGTACTAATAGGGGATGGTGAGCTCGAGACCGCAACTGCATTAGACTCGCTAAACTTACGGAATCTACTTGCTGGCAAGCGAAATGGGACAATTATACCGATACTTCATTTGAATGGATATAAGATTTCTGCGCCATCCATATACGCAAGAAAATCCGAGCGGGAATTAAATGAGTTAATTCGCGGTTTTGGATTCACTCCCCGATGGGTAGGAGATGACCCCGAAGAGTTTCAGATAGCACTGAGCGAAGAGCTAGAATCACCGTTCTACATCATGAAAACCGAAAAAGGCGAGGGTGGCCCAAATCGTCACCACGAAGCTCACCAGATACCGCTTAAATCACCTCAGGTAGATGAAAGCGAGCTGGCAAGATTGCAGGAGTGGCTCAAGAGCTATCGCCCGGAAGAGATAGGAGGAATATTATGATAGACAGAGTGGAGAACCCAGGAGCTGAGCTATATTCACCAGCGAAGAAGATAGGGGAATTATTGGCAAAACAGTTGCGAGAAGATGAAAAATTCTATTTTTTCTCACCAGACGAGACGACGTCAAATAAATTTGACGCGGTATTCGATGCGGAGAAGCGGGCATGGGGTGATTTGGTACGGGAAGATTGGGATTTGCCGGAGGCTGCAGGCGGCCGAATTATTGAGATGCTGTCTGAAAACGTACTATTTTCCGTGATGACTGGTCATATCATAAATGGGGAAAGGGCGATGCTAGGAAGCTATGAGGCTTTCTTGCCGATTATCACTGCGCAACTATTGCAACAAATGAAATTTATTAAGCAGGCTCGTAATGTACGGTGGCGTAAGCCGATGCCAGCAGTGAATTTATTATCTACTTCGACCTGTTGGCGACAGGACCATAACGGGTTTACACATCAGTCACCGGCTTTGATTTCGCAGTTGTTGGCGGTACCCTCGGGGTTGGCGAATTGTTTATTCCCAGTAGATGACGTGGCGGCGGAAGAAGCGTTTCGATTTATGTCGGATTCAAAAGATGTTGTAAATCTTACAACATTCAATAAGATTGATGAGCCCCGATACATAGACTCGCACCATGCGAAGTTTCAGTATGATAACGGAGGGGCTTCGATTTATGAGTTCGCGTCGGATGCGGAGCCTGATTTCGTATTCACGGCAGCAGGAGACATCGTGACGCATGAAACACTTGAGGCAATGAAGATAATTCGCGAAGATATGCCTGAAGTGAAAATGCGGTTTGTAGGAATTAATGCTTTATCGTATCGCGCAATAGGGACTGCTGATAATGTTCTGTCCCGAGACAGGTTTATGAAACTATTTACTCCGGATAAACCCATATTGGCTAATTTTCATGGGTATCCAGAGACTTTGGAGAATGTACTAGAAAACTATACTGAGCGACGTAGACTGCGGGTGCACGGATTTAATGAAGAAGGCTCTACGACGACACCGTTCGAAATGCTCAGGCGCAATGCGGCATCTCGTTATGACTTAACATCTGACGTTGCTGCCGTAGTAAAGCGTAATGATTTAGTACAAAAATACCAGGACATTTTAGCCGAAAACCACAAGCACGCTGTACAATATGGCGAAGATATGATAATATAGTTGTATTATGGAATTATTTATTTTATTAGTGGGGCTTAGTATTTTGGCGGAAACTAGTTATCTAACCTTCTCGAAGCGCAAACCTGCAAAAAGTGGTAAACGAAAGATTTACGTTGACACATCGGCGTTAATCGATGGTCGGATATTAAATGTAGCCAGAACTGGGTTTATTGATGGTGATTTAATTATATTAAAGGACGTATTGCTGGAGCTGCAATTACTAGCCGACGGTAAAGACGCAGAAAAGCGCGTACGAGCACGAGCGGGATTGGAGGTGGTGGCAGAGTTAGAGCGCGTAATAAACATCAACACGGAGATCATCGACGAGAAAGCCGATAGTAAGAAAGTAGATGAAATACTATTACAACTCGCAAAAGAGAATCGTGCGGCAATCCTGACGATTGACTATAACTTAATCAAGGTGGCTGAAGCGGAGAAGATCGAGACGCTAAATATTAATGAATTAGCTCTGGCGGTAAGAACGGAATTCTTGCCCGGCGAAAAGATGAAGTTAAAAATCGTCGAAAAAGGTTCTAATCGTGGACAGGGCGTAGGACATCTAGCGGATGGCACGATGGTGGTAGTCGATAACGCCGCTAATAGGGTTGGCAAAGATGTAACAGTTGAATTCGTGAGATTTCACGAAACTCCTGCGGGCAAAATGATATTTGCCCGCATCGTGCGCAAACGTTAGCTATACTTAGCTCATACTGCCATGGTCGGTACTATGGTCAACGCGCCCTTGAACTGGAGGAAGAATTGGATTCATTGGAATCGACATTCGGATTCGAGCTAGGCGCTATGTTCATTTCGCTAGAAGCTGAATAACCGGCCGAGTCAGTGATAGTGAGCTTGATTGAGGTCTCGGTGCCATTAAGAGTGTAGCCACTGATAGTACCATCGCTACCAACTGACACACTACCATATTCAGCACCATTAATGTAGAGGGTATAGCCAGCTATATCGTAACTTCCGCGCCGAATGGCCGCCACGATACGATTGCCGCTGATGGAAAGAGATAGTTGTGGAGGAGAATAGTCACACGGGTCACTAGTATCACGGATATATGGCTCCGGTACGTTATACACATCGGCACCAGTCATCGGATCGGTAATTTTAGTAACCTCGACTTCAATCTTGTATTCCTCTGGGGTACAGCTGGAGGCCAGAAAATGGTTATAGCGGTTAAAGATGAGTTTTTCCCTCGCTACGCCGGAGTTTTTCGTGGCGTTAAACCAGCTTGGCCAAATGTCAGTCTTACCATTAACGGTGAGGGTCTGGATGCCGGCGGGCTTGACTGGCTGATCACCCGAATGCCAACGTCCGTCTGGTTCGTAGACTTCCTTGTGGACGCGTTCCATATAAGTACCGACAGTGTTACGAACGACATCATTAGCATTAGACGATAAGCCGGCGCCATCATGGTTGCCATTCCAAACAAAGGTGGAGAGGGCGGTGGAGTAGCTTTCGATAAGGGAATCCTTCGTGACGGCAGAGTTAGTCGTAGTGGTAGTACCAGTCTTCGTGGCAGTCCAGACACCCGGTACAACATAGCCGAAGCTCTGCGAGCCGCCTGGTGCATAGATGCCGAAGCGAGCGCTACCATCGCTTAAGATACTTGAGATCATATAAGCAACTTGGTCGTCGACCACACGGGTGGCTTCAGAGTCTGTCCACGACTCGATTACTTCACCCGAGGAATTTTTGACTTCTAGTACGTAGGCAAGGTCTTTATAAGAGCCGCCCCGTGCTAATGAAGCGTAGGCGTTGGCATGCTCGACCATCTTGACCCCACAACCGGAACCGATGGCGATAGATAAGCCATAGCCCTCGCGACCTTCACAGTAAGTCTTATCGCCAAGCGCGTGCGCAACTTCGAGGGAATTATCGATACCATTGATGTATAGAGCCTTAACTGCGGCAATGTTCAGGGAGTGGCCGAGAGAAAATCTGATGGTGACGTTGCCATAGAAGGTGCCGGTGGCGTTAGTGAGCGAGCAGCTCCCAGAATAGCCAGCACAATAGAGTCTATTGATATTTTCATCTTTCAGAACAGAACCTGGGCCATAATTAATGCCATCGCGCTGAACAAAGAGTGGAGCGTAATCCAGAATAGGCTTGATGGAGGAGCCCGGCTCGATTAGAGAATCAGTCGTTACGTTTAATTCGCCATATGTAGGGTTGGAAAAGTCAGCAGAGCCAACCATGGCAACCACTTGGGAGGTCTCGACATCCACGGAGACGAGAGCGGCGTTATCACTATGGTTCTTGTAGGAATAGCCCATGCCTACAGCTACGGCTTCTTCGGCGATCTTCTGAGCGCGATAGTCTAGAGTGGTTTTGATAGTCCAACCACCAGCCCGCATGGTGGAAATACCGTATTTGTCTTCAAGCTGGGAGCGAACTTCGAGTACAAAATGCGGGGCGAGCGCATCGGCGTACTGGCTGGATTCTGGTCTGATAGTATCAAGAATCGCAACTTCTTTGGCTTCGGAAGCCTCAGCCTCCGTGATATAGCCCATCGAAACCATGTCGTCGAGGACTTTGTGCTGACGTTCGACCAGCATGTCGTTGCCATAGACATTGTACGGATTCAATACGCCTGGGTTGTTAGGAATAGCAGCAAGCAAAGCCGACTCAGCTAGGGTGAGATCTTTTGCAGATTTACCGAAGTAAGTCTGTGCGGCAGATTCAACGCCGTTACGACGACCGCCGTAAGGGGATTGATTAAGGTACATGGTAAGGATTTGGTCCTTGGAATACATACGTTCAAGCTCGATGGCAAGAATTAATTCTTTGATTTTGCGAGCAAGACCACCGCGATTCTCGCTAGCCGCTTCGTCCGAGAAATAAACTTGCTTAATTAACTGCTGAGTAAGGGTGGAACCCCCCTGTACGCCGTGTCCGGATAGAGTTGAGAAGGTCGCACGAATTAGCGCACCGAAATCTACGCCGATATGATTATAAAAATTCCTGTCTTCAATAGCGATAGTGGCTTTATACATATACGGCGAGATGTCATCGGCATCCACGACCAAACGATAATCTTCATTACCAGTGTCGCGCCAGAGGACTTCACCGTTGCGATCGAGATATGTGTTCACTGTCTCAGAGATAGTCATCTCGTCGAGCTTGATTTCGTCGAGGTCTTTCTTGTAATACAGGAATAATCCACCAATAAAGATGACTAGAATCAGGAAACAGGCGGCAATAAATTTCAGAATAGCCTTCTGACCGCGCCAGGAAAACCACCATTTGAACACGCGCTTCGGATGGAGTCTGGCAAAGAAACGCTTGACTGGCTCCTTTGGTAATTTAGCCATCTCTTCGGCGCGTTTACGAGAATTAGCTTCTTTCTTAGCCAGATGCCTATAGCTCAAGCTAGAGTAAAGGTTCATATTTTTATTCGCAGTTTTGCGAGAGCGTTTTGACGTCTTTTTACCCTTAGACGGCAAAATCACTTCGGATTTTTTCTTTGTCATACAATCATTATAACACTATTTTAATAAATAAAACTTATATTTTTATTTTTCAAATTCCACAAAGACTATATGATACAATAAGTGTATATGAGGAAGTTTAAATTTAAATCGGTTGTGGCACTGGCAAACATGAAGCTGTCGGTAAAATCTGCGGCGCTTGTATTGGCTTCTTCAACACTAATATCGGCATTGCTTGGGCTATTTCGTGATAGATTATTGAATTCATATTATTTGGGTACTTACCCGACTGGAATTGATGCATATACAGCGGCGTTTACAATTCCGGATTTTATGTTTTTTATTTTGACCAGTGGCGCCCTTGCAGTGTCGTTTATACCGGTGTTTAATCAGAGGCTGGCGACCGGAAATAAGAAATCCGTCTGGGAATTGTCTTCGTCGTTGCTAAATCTGTTAGCATTATTAACCTTCGTGGCTAGTATATTAATTATGATTTTTGCGGATCCGCTGATACGCTATGTGGTGTCGCCGGGGCTGGACGAAAGTGGCATGGTACTCGCGATTAATATGACTAGGGTAATTGCGATTAACCCATTCTTGTTTTCGATTGCAACAGTAATTACTTCAATTCAACAGGCGGTGGGTAGATTCGTATTTTACGCATTCGCACCTGCTATATATAATATAGGGATTATTATCGGAATTACGTGTTTTACTGGGGGGATTGATATATTTGGGATGCAAGTGTTCAGTGGAGGGATTATGGGTGTGGCGCTAGGCGTAATACTTGGGGCGATTATGCAACTAATCGTATCGTTGATTGGATTGTTCGGGCTAGGGATGGATTATGAGTTTAAGATATACTGGAGGAATCAAGGATTTCGGTCAATTCTGAAGCTACTACCGGCGCGGTCGCTAGACCAGGGAATCGACTATATCAATGGTATAGTAAATACAAATTTATCATCTCGTATGGGGGCGGGAGCAGTACGATCTTTTAATCAGGCGTCATCCTTGCACCAGATGCCAGTAAATCTAATCGGCGTGGCGATATCGACAGCCTTTTTCCCAAAATTGACAGAAGAGCTAGGCAATGGCGATAAAAAAGAATTCAACGAGACATTTCGGCAAGCGCTAAGGATGATTACTTGGATCGCCCTGCCAGTATCGGTAATTGCGTTCTTTGGGCGTGGATACGTAACTAGCTTCATCTCGAACATCGGCAATAACGACAGCAATGGGACTATTGCGTCGATTTTGGGGACTTTATGTATTGCAATATTTGCACGGAGCGTGTTTCACATTGCGTCGCGAGGATTCTACGCTTATCAGGATACCAAGACTCCGTTCGTGGTATCTATTGTGGCTATTGGTCTGACTATAATATTGTCGGTAATATTTTATAAAATGAATTGGGGGGTTGACGGGTTGGGATTGGCACAGTCGATTGGAGCAATTATAGAAATTATTATATTGTTATTTATCCTGCAGAGACGCTCGGGCAGAGAATTACTCAATAAAGCTTTTTGGCGAGCGTTCTATAGGATGGTATTCGCTACTGTCATTGCGGGATGTGTTGCTTTTTCGATGACTAAATTCATTCCGTTAATGGCGACTGATAATTCGCTGGTGATTACTATCCCGAAATTTCTCGTAATCTCGACAATCTCGATTGGCGCATATCTTGTGGCGAGCTATTTCTTGGATTTGAAAGAGGCTAAGCCGGTTTTCCGATATTTTAAGAAGATTTTATTCCGAAACGTAAAATAGGTGATATAATAAGGGGTATGGACATAAAACGCGAGGATATTTTACATTTGGCTGAGTTGTCTGATTTTACCATTTCGGAGACGGAAGCCGAATCATTAGAGCAAGATTTGCAAGGAATAATTAAGTATATTTCACAACTAGATGAGTTAGACGTGGAAGGTGTCGAGCCAACCTATCAGGTATTCGAGATGGAAAACATCTGGAGGGAGGACGAAATCATACCACAGGATGCCACACGGGAGCAGCTGCTCGCGCTCTCGGTCGAAGAAAAAGATAACCAGATAAAGGTGCCAAAAGTATTATGAAGACAGCCAACAAAAAGATAACAGCCGAGCGATTAGTAAAAGACGCCTTGGAGAAGGCAAAGCATTTTGCGGATTATAATATTTTTACTTTTATTGACGAAGAAGGGGCGCTGAAGAAAGCGCGCGAGATTGATGCGCGAATCGCCGCTGGCGAGAAAGTCGGTCGTTTAGCCGGTGTACCTTATGCATTGAAGGATAACTTTATTTCGCCGCGTGGAAACACAACGGCCTCAGCACATATTCTGGAGGGATTTACATCTCCAGTAACAGCGACAAGCGTGGAACGACTAGAGGCGGAGGGGGCAATTATGCTAGGGAGGACGAATCTTGACGCTTTTGCACATGGCTCGTCCACCGAAAACTCATACTATGGTCCTACGCTGAATGCTTTTGACCAGGAGCGAGTAGCCGGTGGCTCATCTGGCGGGTCGGCGGTAGCGGTGGCGCTAGGTATTGTGGAATTTGCCACTGGATCGGATACTGGTGGTTCGATTAGACAGCCCGCTTCGTTTAATGGTGTGTACGGTCTTAAACCGACTTTCGGGGCAGTATCGCGATATGGCGTTGTAGCAATGGCGTCGTCACTTGATTGTATCGGATTCTTTACTAAGACACCGGAGGATATGGATTTATTGATGTCAATCGCCGCAGGGCAAGATTCGAAGGATATGACGACTTTGCCGGATTTCTATAATACATCCATCATGAGCACAAGATCGGATGGTTCTCGACTCGCGCCTGCGCGCCCGTCGTTACGGGGCTCCGGCGCTCAATCCGCTCCCGTTGTCGCGGACGGTCTCGAACCATCCGATTCTTGCGCTCGCATAGGAATTATTAAAGATTTCGATAATGAATCAGTGTATGAGGATATTAGAAAGGCTCTTAAGCGCAAGTGTGAATTACTAAAGTCCAAGGGACACAAGGTTGTGGAGCTGGAAATGCCAGCATTGAAATATGCTTTGGCGGCTTATTATATAATACAGCCGGCAGAGGTGGCGTCGAATCTGTCACGCTATGACGGAGTGCGCTATGGATTCCGAAGCGAAGATTCTAAGGATTTGGATTCTCTGTATGGCAAAACACGCAACGAGGGCTTCATGCCAGAAAATAAGCGGCGAATCATGATTGGGAATTTTGTGTTATCATCGGGATTCTATGATGCGTATTTCCTCAAAGCGGCAAAAGCACGAACGTTGATAGTACAGGAATATGCCAAGGCGTTTGAGCAAGTAGATTTCATCCTGATGCCAGTGTCGCCAAGCCCAGCGTTCAAGCTTGGAGAAAAGGTGGATGATCCGGTAGCAATGTATCTTGAGGACGTAATGAGTGTATCGCTCAATCTTGCCGGCGTGCCGGGACTAGCGATACCGGCGGGCAAAACAAAATCTGGATTACCAGTGGGTCTGCAGCTGGTGGGGCCGCGACGTAGCGATAAGGCTTTGATCGAGTTTGCAAAGGAGCTTGTTTAATGGATGGCGGTGTGGTGACTTTCATTATTGCTATATTGATAGTGGCAGCGTTGGTGTTCGTAGCTATACTGCTCACGGGGAAGCGCGGTTATCATTTCAACGTGGAGTCATATCAGACAAAGTTTCTTGAAATTGAAAATAAGCTAGTGCAGACTAATCCAGCTTCATTTGTCACTACTGTTATTAATGGCGATAAATTGCTAGATAAGGCTTTGGTCGAGATGGGTATACCCGGCAAGACGATGGGGGATAGGCTGAAACGTGCAGGAGGTAAGTTCACAAATTTGAATGCCGTGTGGCGTGCACATAAATTGCGGAATGCGATTGCTCATGAATCGGACATTGAGATTAGTTACAAGCAAGCCTACAATGCTCTGGCGGTTTATAAACAGGCTCTGAAAGACCTGGGGGCTATATAGAAAGGAACTTATCATGAAAAAATACATACCGACAATTGGAATTGAGTGCCATGTACAGCTTCGTACTAAGACAAAATTATTCTCGGAGGTTGACAATGACGCTCGGGGCAAAGAACCGAACTCATGTGTGTCGCCAGTAGACTATGCTCTACCTGGGATGCTACCGCGACTTAATGGTGAGGCGGTGCGTTTGGCAATTTTGGCGGGGCGGGCAATGAATTGCGAGATTAATAGCTATTCTCGTTTTGATCGCAAGCACTATTTTTATCCAGATTCGCCGAAAGGCTATCAGATTACGCAGTTTTATCACCCGATTATAGGTGAAGGATGGGTGGAGCTGCCATCTGGAACAAAGGTGCGGATTGAACATGCCCATCTCGAGGGCGATGCGGGGAAGTTAACGCATTTTGATGGATATTCGTTGGTAGATTTGAACCGCGTAGATACACCATTGATTGAAATTGTGTCGATGCCAGATATTCATAGCGCGAAGGATGCGCATGATTACTGTAAGGAGTTATGGCGGTTAATGTGCCACTCCGGAGTGACATATGGTGACCTATATAATGGCAATATGCGTTTTGATGTTAATACTTCGTTGGCACCAGAGGGGGCCGATAAGCTCGGGACACGCACTGAGGTTAAAAACTTGAATTCGTTTAAGAGCGTAGAGCGAGCTGTGGAGTATGAGATTGCTCGGCAGACCAAAATACTTGAATCAGGGGAAAAAGTCGTGCAACAAACCTTGGGCTGGAGTGACGCCACTGGCAAAACCACGCCTCAGCGATCCAAAGAGGTAGCAGCAGATTACCGCTATATGCCTGAGCCAGATTTGCCGCCGCTGAGATTGTCTGCGGAGTTTATCGAATCCGAATCCGTTAAATTGCCGATGATGCCGATGGACTACCGGGAGAAATTCGATGGCATCATTACCAATGATACTTTGGAACTATTATTGGACTATCCAAGCCTGATGAGTAAACTAAATGAGATTGACAACAAACAAGTTAAGACTATTTCTAACTTGTTCGCTTCGGTATTATTGGCCGAAGAAAAGTCGGCAGAATATTTGAATGATCTGCCAAGTGCGCATGATTTGACGGAACTCGCCGAGATGAACGAAAAGAAAGAATTATCATCGACAGCTACTAAGGAAGTATTCCTTAGGCTCTTCGATCCGCAAATGAAGGGACGAGGAACGAAGCAGATTGCAAAGGAACTGGGCTTGATTCAGGAAAATGACTTGGGTGCACTGGAGGCGATTGTAGATACCGTACTAGCTAAGCCTGAAACTCAAAAAGCCCAAGCAGATTACAAAGCTGGCGAGGAAAAAGTGATTGGATTTCTGGTGGGTCAGGTAATGAAGGAGTCTAAGGGCAAGGCAAATCCAAGCGCAGTGCAGGAGATTCTGAGAAAGAAGCTTGTCTAACAAACGAAGGCGACCAATGTATGTCTCTTACTTATATTTGGTCGTTTTTTGGACTTGATATACTTGACAAATACAGCTTGCGGTGATAAAATAGTTGACGTAGATGGTCAATCCGTCTTGTTTGTTTTAAAGTTTGGTATTCTTGCCCTGACGATGGGAAGCGTCGTCGCCCAACTCCAGTGCTAGACAACATTTTTACCTTTTTCATTTCTGACCTCTCTCTTTTTTTCACTGTATAACACTATACTCCTAACCAAACTTTAGAACAAACCGCACCTTATGGCGACCCCCCTTGTCGCCATCAACCCAACGGACCCCTGGCGCATTAGCGCCGGGGGATTTTCTTTGCTTGATTATACTAAGTCGGCTAAATATAAAAGCCCCTCCGGAGAGGGGCTGATTGTTAGAGAAACATGCCGAATACACCTCGGCTGAGCTCTTCCAAGAATGCCACCGAAGGTTGGTCTAGGTTCGTTGCCATATATACCAATAAGTCTTCGAGGGGCATAATGCTATTGTAATATACGTAATGTACAACAGGAATTGAAAAACCGTGGTTCAGTTCTTTAACTTTGCCGCTAACAACCGTCGTGACTAAGCCATAGAAACTATCTTCATCCAGCTCGAGAATGCGGTCCGAAACACTCTTGTTCATTTTGTCGTTGCATAAATCATAAAGCAATTCGGGCGGCAACTCGACCTGCTTATATTTTGATGACTCAATATCGCAGTACACCATGAGTGTACGCAGAAACTTAAAGATGTCAACCGAACTTGCCGTGCGAGCAATGATAATCTCTGCTAACTCTTCTGAGAGTTTGCCCTGCCTCTCGCATACACTGGCGTAGTTGAGCACCAGTGTGGCTATCAAATGGTTTGACATCGTCGTATAATTCGACTCATACTCGAAGAGTTCAACCTCCTCGAGCATTTTTTCGATCTCTTTACAGTTGTCCTCGGCGATTAGCTGCTCGATGGTCTTATCTGTGGTGAAGTTTGGTTCTTTCACGTTAATCCCTCCCATTCTGAAAAGTGCTGGCCGCGAACGACGTTGTAATAATATTATCATATTTCTGTATTTTGTCAATGGGTAGGGTTGACGAATTGGCTTAAGTGTGATATAATTAGAGAATTGGGGTTAATTTGCGTGCCGCCCCAGAAAGAAAAAGAAAGGAGTGGTTATGTTGGCCACTAAGAAACGCAAGAACATTGAAACTCAGAGAAAGGAACAGGGGCGTAGATACGCCCCCAGCAATGCGCTTTTGACCCTGGGCGATGATATCCGGGCTGAGAGCATTCCGCTCACGAGTCTGGCGACCGGGATTATGAACTATTACGGCGGTCGGGTCAACAGCCTGTGGGCGAATAGGATTGCAGACGCCTTCGCCTTGGATATTTGCAACATGTCCGAGGAGGAGCTTGAGCTCGTCAAGCAGAATGAAGAATTGTCGTTACTTCATAGCGACGATTTCTTCGACTTATTGTACGAGGTCGGGAAATGCAGCGTCGTTTACGGCGTCGATCCCGTCAAAATTAGCCCCTGTATCAAAATTGGGGCTCGCACGTATCTCACGGAGCGTCCGATAGGCACAGGCGTTTCTGTGGATGAATTCGTCCTCCAGTACAAGGGCAAGGGCATCGGATCGAGCATCCCTGCCAATAAGGCAGAGTCGGTCTATCGCGCTCTTACTCGAGCCTTGTGGAATGGACTTAGATCCATCCATGAAAGACAGGACGCGCAAAAGGCCAGGAGGAAAGCCAGGAAGAGTCCTCCTGTGTGGGATGTCGAATTGCTGGTGGACCTTTCTAAGTCGCCCCAGCGACTGTCCAGCGAAATGCTGGCGTCTCCTGACGATCCCAGCGATCCGATGGAGATGAACGTCGAAGACCTCACTAAGCTGGTGGATAAAGTCCTCAGCGAGATCGAGACGGCAAGCGGCCTGGCCAGTACGCCCACCGACTTTGACCAGGTGCCTTTCAATCCGGAAGACACCGAAGAAACCTCTGAGTAACCCTTTGCCCCGAGTGCAATGCTCGGGGCAATTTTTATGCGAGAGGTCATTACTACCATTTACTACATCTCGGGAGCTTCGCAATGTGATAAATAGAATTTTATCACATTGCTCCGCCCCTTCGGCGGCAAAATCTACTATCAGTAGATTTTGCCTTTATGTCCCTCGATTGTAATAAATGGTAGTAATGACCTAATATAAAAATTCGATAAATATTCTGGTTTTATGGTATAATGGGGTAAACATCTCTTTTTGAGTGTGGAGCTTGAATAGAGAAGAATTAAACATCAAATAACAAAGGAGCATATGGCTGAAATCAAAGATTTAAGCATGCTGCGGAATATCGGGATTATTGCTCATATTGACGCAGGTAAAACGACGACCTCTGAGGCGATTTTGTATCGTACTGGGCTGAAGCATAAAATTGACCTCGTGAAGGGCGGCACAGGGGGAGCTGATACAGACTGGATGGAGCAGGAAAAGGAGCGTGGTATCACGATCACTTCGGCTGCCGTGACAGTATATTGGAAGAATCACCAGATTAACATTATCGATACTCCTGGGCATATCGACTTTACCGCTGAGGTAGAGCGTTCGCTGCGCGTGCTTGATGGCGCCGTGGTGGTGTTTGACGGTAAGATGGGTGTCGAGGCGCAGTCCGAGACAGTATGGCGCCAGGCTACTAAGTACGGTGTACCACGAATCTGTTTTGTGAACAAGATTAACCAGATTGGCGGCGATTTTTACAAGTCGCTCGACTCGATTCATAAGCGGTTGTCCAAGAACGCTGTCGCAATTCACTTGCCAATTGGGTTCGAGAAGGATATCTGTGGTGTAGTTGACCTAATCGACATGAAGGCCTACACATACAAGGATTACACTGACCACGAGTTGACTGTGGGCGAGATTCCAGCCGACATGGTAGAGAAGGCCAAGAACGCACGTTCAATGCTGATTGAAGAAGCAGTGCAGGCCGATGAAGGTTTGATGACTAAGTTCTTTGAGGAAGGCGAAGACGCTATCACGGTAGATGAGCTTAAGAGCGCGCTTCGTAAGCGCGTGCTTGATGGCGACTTCTTCCTAGTAACTGGCGGTGATGGTCGTGGCGTGATTGTAGAGAAGGTGCTCGACCTGATGACAGATTATTTGCCGTCACCTCTTGACCGCGACCAAGGTCAGACAGTTGGCACCGACCCGAAGACTGGCGATCAAATTGTGCGCAAGGCCGACAACTCTGAGCCGCTAACTGCGCTTGCCTTTAAGATTGCGACTGACCCATTTGTCGGGAAATTAATATTCATTCGCGTGTATGCTGGTAAACTAAAATCTGGTGATACAGTGCTAAACGCTTCAACTGGCGACAAAGAGCGCATTGGACGCTTGGTGAGAATGCATGCGAACGACCGTAAGGATATTTCCGAAATTGGTGCTGGCGATATTGCCGCAGTGGTGGGACTTAAGAATGTAACTACAGGTACAACACTTTGCTCACCAGCACATCCGATACTGCTAGAATCAATTGAATTCCCAGATCCTCCAGTATCTATTGCCGTGGAGCCTAAGACCAAGGCCGACCAGGAGAAAATGGGCATCGGACTCTCCAAAATGGCTGAGGAAGACCCGACCTTCCGCGTACATACCGATGAAGAAACTGGTCAGACCATCATCTCCGGTATGGGTGAGTTGCATCTCGAAATTATCATTGATCGTTTGAAGAGGGAGCATAACGTAGAAGCCAATACTGGCGCACCACAGGTTGCTTATCGCGAGACGATTAGAGGTACTGCTGAAGCACAAGGCAAGCATATCAAGCAATCTGGTGGTCGTGGTCAATATGGTGATGTATGGATTAAGTTTGAACCAAACGAACCTGGTAAGGGCTTTGAGTTTATCGACCAAATCAAGGGCGGCGTAGTGCCTCAGGAGTATCGCAAGCCGGTACAGAAGGGTGTCGAAGACACTTTGGCGGGCGGTGTTATCGCTGGCTATCCTGTAGTAGATGTTAAGGCTACCCTGTATGACGGGTCATACCACGATGTCGACTCGAGCGAGCTTGCCTTTACGCTCGCTGGTAGCTTGGCAACTCGCGAAGGTATCGCGAAGGCCAATCCAGTGTTGCTTGAGCCAGTAATGAAGATGGAGATCACTACTCCAGAAGAGTTCATGGGTGACGTAATTGGTGATATCAACTCGCGCCGAGGTCGGATTGACGAGATGGAAGATTTGAACGGCGGGGCCAAGTTGATTAAGGCGTTTTGTCCTTTGGCTAACTTGTTTGGCTACACTTCAGATCTTCGCGGTATGACTCAAGGGCGTGCGGCTTCTTCGATGGAGCTTTCGGCCTATGAGGAAGTACCACCCAACGTAGCCCAGGAGATCATCGAGAAACGAAACTCGAAGTAACACGCGAATCCCCCCCAATTATTAGCTGGGGGGATTTTGTTTGGGTTGAAATGTCAGAAAAATCCCCCCGCGTAAGGCGCGGGGGGAAGGAGAGAGTAGATTTATTAGATTTTATCCCACCAATCAAACCACTCACCGCGGACATCGAGAACAGCGACACGGAGTAGCTCGAAAATATGATGAGTGAGTTTGGGTGGCAAATCTCTAAGCCTATCCTTAGAGTGTGCAGCCCAACAGTCCGTGGCGCAAGGCGTGCCAGTGAGACTGGCGTAATGTATATCCTGCGCCGTGGTGGTCGGCTTATCATAGACACTGCCGTAAATTTCGTACTGCTCAAGCCAGACCAGGCAAAGTATTGCCTCGAGCTTATCCAGCGCAAAGATAACTTGCCCAAAGCCCCGATGTTCTTGAAAATCAGCATAGGCAGCCCTCAGCGGTAGATATTCCTCTCTAGGATAAGCCGGCGCCATACAGCAATCGAAAGTATTGCGTTCGAGCTCATCTTTGATGTCGTGCATGGGGTTGCCATCATCTGGAATATCACCAACGGCAACTTCACCTACATCATGAAGCAATGAGATTGTAGATACTAACCAAGCATCGTGTTCCCTTAAGCCATCATTGAACGGCGGGGTATCCTCGAAGATGCCTGGAAAATGGCTCATGAACGCACTACAGAGATAGGCCACTTTAGCGGAATGCTCCATGATAGACTCGCCGCGAAGCCTGAATCTGTCCGTGATGCTCTCGTCTGGGTCTGTCGTGCTGGCTGTCCCCACTAGTTCATAACCAATCCGCGGGACGAGGGCGCCCTGTGCAAAAAACTTATAACCTTTCCAGATACGAATATAGGCGTCATCAATTTTAGGATTAGTAAACAAATAAATCAACTCCTTTTTAAACTACTCCCACCTTTAGATATGTATATTATATATGATAAGCGCCAAAAAACGAAGCATAAGTAATATGGATTTTTAAGGAAAATTGAAGGTTTTCTGTTTTGTATGTTATAATGGGGTTAAGCTAAACAAAGGAGTCATTTATGGCAACAAAGAACAGCAAATCTAATGAATCTACTGGTCTATATACCGCTGGATTCGTATTGGGCATTATCGGCGTAGTGTTTGCATTCATTCCTCTATGCTATTGGATTGCCTATATCCTAGGTGCGTTAGCGCTGATTTTTGGCATTATCGGATTGGTGAAGAAGGTTAGCGGTCATAAGGCATTGGTTGCAACAATTCTGGGTGCAGTAGCAATCGTCGTAGGCATAGTTATGAATATCTTAGCCGTAAAGGCGGTAAATGACGCGCTCAACTTAGTAGAAAATACCGTAACTAGTTCGTTTGGTGATTTACTATCCGATTACGAAGGTGATGCGCTTGGTAAGACGGTAGAGGTAACAATTGACGGCTATAAGGACGTTGAGGATAACTTCTGGGGCGATAAAGCACTTGTAGTGAATATTAAGAATATTTCCGATAAAACACTTTCTTTCTCGATTGATATCGAAGCACTGGATGCCGATGGCAATCGTATAGATGATTCCTCTGTCTATGCAGAAAGCTTAGCTCCTGGTCAATCTACCACTAAGAATGCTTTCACGATGTCTAAACTCGATGAGAATGTTCTGGAAAAAGCAACTTTCCGCGTATACAAAGCTACTTCTTACTAAATCCAGTAGACATTTATCCCCCAGTCGTGACTGGGGGATTTTTGTAAGGGAATTTTAAGATTAGGTCTTTACAAGTAAGGAAAAATAGTCTAAAATAGTAGTGTAGAGATTTGGAGCTGGTTTTTATTAGTGCTCCAGACGTAATAATAAAAAGGAGATTGAATGGCAAATTTTGACCGTTCCAAGCCACATATTAATGTGGGTACCATGGGTCACGTCGACCATGGTAAAACTACTTTAACTGCTGCGATTACCAATGTGCTCGCGAAGCGCTTGCCGTCGGATGTCAACAAAGCAGTCGCATATGATCAAATCGATAACGCTCCAGAGGAGAAGGCTCGTGGTATTACCATCGCTACTTCCCACCAGGAGTATGAGTCAGAGAAGCGTCACTACGCACACGTAGATATGCCTGGTCACGCAGACTACATTAAGAACATGATTACTGGTGCTGCGCAGGTAGATGGTGCTATCCTCGTAGTTGCTGCGAACGATGGCCCGTTACCACAGACTCGTGAGCACGTACTTCTTGCTCACCAGGTGAACGTACCTAAGATTATCGTCTTCCTCAACAAGATGGATCTTGCTGATCCTGAGCTCGTTGAACTAGTTGAGATGGATGTGCGTGATCTTTTGAATAAATACGGTTTCGATGGCGACAACGCTCCTATCATTAAGGGTTCTGCTACTAAGGCTCTCGAAGGTGATAAGGAAGCTGAAGATGCTATCATGGAACTCGTCACTGCTATGGATGAGTACTTTGATATCCCAGAACACGATCTAGACAAACCATTCCTCATGCCAATCGAGGATGTCTTCTCGATCAAGGGTCGTGGTACGGTTGCTACTGGTCGTATCGAGCAAGGTGTCGTTAAATTGAACGACGAAGTCGAAATCGTGGGCTTGCGCGACACTCAGAAGTCAGTTGTAACTGGCATCGAAGCTTTCCATAAGACTTTGGATCAGGGTCAAGCTGGCGATAACGCTGGGTTGCTTCTTCGTGGTATCGAGCGTGATCAAATCGAGCGTGGTCAGGTGATTGCTGCTCCTGGTTCGATTACTCCTCATACTGAGTTCGAAGCTGAGGTTTATATCTTGAAGAAAGAAGAAGGCGGTCGCCATACTCCATTCTCCAAGGGCTACAAGCCACAGTTCTACTTCCGCACCACTGACGTGACTGGTGAAGTTGAGCTCCCAGCTGACAAGGAAATTGTCATGCCTGGCGATCAGGTAACCTTCAAGGTCAAGTTGTTGGCACCTGTTGCTATGAATAACAATGACCGTTTCGCTATCCGTGAAGGTGGTAAGACTGTTGGGTCTGGTGTTATCACTAAAGTTATAAAATAATATTATATTATTTTCGAGAGAGTACCCCGCTTGGGGTGCTCTTTTTGACTTTTAGATATAAGTATGGTATAATTAGGGTAGTAGGTTGTTTTCGGTGAATCGAAAGGGGGCAAAACCATGGAAATTTTACAGTTTCTGGCAAGGTTTTACGGGGAGGCGGTCATTAATCGCTTCCTGCTATTGGCAGTGGCCTGGATTATCTGGCCAGGAATGATGTTTGCAGTGGGCGTGATTTTCGAATCGCGCGAAGTTCCGCTGATAAAACATCAGTCTAAGGCTTTCTTTCCGGGCGACTTAACCTTGGGGGTAATGCTGGTGGCATTCGTTAGCATGTACTCCCACACTGGTATCGCTATTCCGTTAGCGAGTTCGCCATTCTGGTGGCCGGTTATAGCTGCCGTGATGGTGATTGTGGGGTGGAGAATACACATCAAAGATGCCGCCAATTACCCGTGGCGAGCAGCATACAGCCCAACAAAAATTACTCATGATGTAATGGGGTATTTTATTATCCCGTTATTACTGATTGGGCTGGGTGTGCCGCAGCTGGCCTTGTTAGCCGATGAAGGAATGCGAGAAGCTACCCGAATAGGGTGGCTCACAGTAGCAATCTCCATTACGCTATATCTAACATGCGTGGCGCTCGACATCATGACATACTATGATGCCGAAGATATCCACGCGCGCCATCCAGCAGATTGGCAACCAATCTGGAAGACTCGAAATCGAAGATAACCTACACCCGCCGGGCTTAAATGCCCGGCTTTTCTTGATTTTAGGGGTAAAGTGTGCTATAATTAAAACATATTAATACTAAATATCAAGCCTGAAAAACTCATGTCTTAGAGGTTATCAGGCAAGAAAGGAGCCATATGGCAGACAGCAAGAAAGATGCAGGACTTAAAATCCGCATCAGACTAAAGGCATACGATCATCGCGTAATCGATCAGAGCGCACGCCAAATCGTAGATACCGCGATTCGCACAGGCGCATCAATCAGCGGACCGATCCCCCTACCGACTAAGCGTAGCACTTTTACCGTAGTAAAGTCACCCCACGTCTACAAGACTGGCGGTGAAGCATTTGAAATGAAAGTACATAAGCGCTTGATTGATATCAGCAATGCTACCCCGAAGACAATTGAGAGTTTGCAGAATTTGTCACTCCCGGCTGGCGTAGACGCCGAAATCAAAATGTAAAATTCTTGTTAAAATCCGCCATCTTGGCATTTTTCCTCGTTCGCTCATCCATCAGATGCGCTTCACTCGGAGAAAATACCAATCTGGTGGATTTTATTCAAGAATTTCCACGAAGATAATCTGTGCGATTTTTCTTGGCAAATTATCCTTAGTGGATTTTATTCAAGAATTTCCACGGAGGCAATCTGTGCGATTTTTCTTGGCAAATTATCCTTGGTGGGTTTTATTCAAGGAGTTTTTATCGAAAGCATTTTTTGACTAAATAGTCAACAGAAGGTATAATAAGATGGTATGAGTATGGCTAAATTCAAGAAGCGTTTTTATTTCGCGGTGGCGAAGTATTTTCGGTATTTTGCGGATAAGGCACTCAGGAGATGGAGTCCGAGAGTGATTGCCGTGACCGGGTCGGCCGGCAAGACGACGATGATGAAAATGCTTGAGCATGAAATAGGCAACAAGGCCCATTATTCGCATGATGCGAATTCGGCGTTCGGGGTGCCATTCGATATATTGGGGCTAAAAGGAGTGAGAGGTTCGAAGTTGAGATGGTTTTGGCTATTGATAGTAGCGCCGTTTCGAGGGTGGTTTTACCGACATAAACAGAAATTTTATGTAGTAGAAATTGACGGAGAGCGCCCACATGAGGCAGAATTCTTAGCGAAGTGGCTCAAGCCTGAGATAACTATTTGGGTCTCAATAGGGATATCCCATGCGGTGCAATTCGAAAAGGTCGTCGCAGAGGGGAGGTATGCTAATGTGGGTGAGGCGATTACAGCGGAGTTTGCCAATCTGCCAGCCAATACATCCAAGAGAGTATACATAGACGCCGATTCAAAAATAATGCAGGAAGCGACTGAAAACATCCGAGCAAAAGTCATCCCGATCAAAAAAGGTTCTATTAAAAAATACGTAGTATATCCGAATTCGACAGATTTCACATACGGAGACACGACTTTTCACTTCAACCATCCGGAGCCAAGAGATATCGCTTTTAACCTGTTTGTGGTACAGGATTTGATGAAATATTTAAAGTTGAAATTTAACCCCGATTTTTCGGATATGAAGATTGCGCCGGGGAGATGCTCATACTTTAAGGGTGTAAAGGACATCAACATAGTCGATAGCAGCTATAATGCGCATATGATATCAATGACTTCGGTGCTCGACATGGCGAAGCGAATGCATGCGGAGAAAAAGTGGCTTGTCATCGGCGATATCGTTGACCAGGGCGCACTGGAAGAAGAAGAGCATACCAGGCTAGCAAAATTGATTGCAGCGGTAGAGCCGGATAAAGTGATTCTGGTGGGGCGGCGTACCAAGGAATGGACTGCGCCAGAACTCAAGAAACTCGGCGTGTCGGCAGTAGCAACAACCGATCCCCGGAAAGCACTGGAATATATCGAACGACGGTTGCGCGGCGGGGAAACGTTGATTTTTAAGGGGAGTCAATACTTGGAGTGGATTATTGAGAAGCTGCTGGCTGACCCAGCGGATGCCGCAAGGCTGTGTCGGCGCGAGAAAGCGGCGGTGGCTCGGCGTAAAAGTTGGGGGCTAGATTCATAATGAAAGGAGGATTCTAGGTGGCGGATTTATATATTATCCATGGGTGGACATATACGGTGGAGCCGTGGCGGAATACTTTAACGATGTTGCGCGAAGCAGGATTAAGCGTCAAAATGCTAAAAGTACCTGGGTTAACAGAGAAATCCGATAAAGTATTTACGATTGAGGACTACGTGAAGTGGGCAGATAGAGAGATCCCAGATGGGGCGATAGCACTAGGACACTCAAACGGCGGGAGAATCCTATTGAATCTCTGCGCGAAAAAACCAGAAAAACTCAAATATTTAATCCTTCTCGATGCTGCAGGAATTTACGAACCTTCAGTGAAGAAACGCATGGTGGGGCGGATTGCAAAGATGGGCAAACCGCTAAAGAAAATTGCTGTAATAGATAAGGCATTTCACCGGATAACCGGTTCGACCGATTATTCGCGTGCGCCGGAAAATATGAAAAAAACGCTAGCCAACATGCTAGAGTCCGATAAAGACTTAGAATTTGCCAAGATTGAGACAAAAACATTTATCCTGTGGGGTAAAAAGGACACCACGACACCACCACGCCAAGCGACAGCAATGTACGAAAAGTTACCTAATGCTGAGTTGAAATTTTATGCGAATTGGACACATGCGCCGTATATTTCTGACCCAGAGGGGCTAGCGCGAGCCCTCGGGACATTAGTGAAAAGGATGCAAAAATGAAACATTATTTCCTCGGGTTAGCAGCTGGATTTACACGAAAAGAGCGTCTGCACCACACTTTTGCGATAGGGCGACAGCGCGACTGTGACGAGCTAAAACAATACCTAGAGGAACATTATGGTGGAGAAGCAATATTATGCAAGAATGGGCGCTCGGCACTGGCGTTAGCATTGAAAGCCTGTTTTGAGCCGGGGGATGCGATTCTGGTAAATGGATTTACCTGCTATGCGGTCCATGAGGCGATCAAAGCAGCCAAACTCGTGCCGGTTTATGTAGATATTTCTAAAGATACTCTGAATTTCGACATCGACACACTTACCAGAAGCATGGAATCAGTCGATTCTCGGCTCGCTCGCTCCGTCCCGTCGTTACGGGCGGAGCTTCGCTCAAACCGCTCCTCGTTAGTCACGGACGGTCTCGAGTCGACTAATGTCCATGCCCCTAAACCTCGTGGTGTCATCATTCAGAATACTCTTGGGAACCCGGTAGATATTGTTGCGATTGAGAAATTTGCTAAGAAACATGGCTTAAAAATCATTGAGGATTTGGCTCATTGCGCGGGCGTGAAGTATTCAGACGGTAGAGAAGCCGGGACGGTCGGGACAGCTACCGCGCTTTCATTCGGAAAAGATAAGTCCATTGACACGATATCGGGTGGCGCAGTAGTGCTACGTGTTCCCTCGGCCCAAGTGAAAGCTTTACCTCAGCGATCGCCGCGGCCGTCTGACCATTTGCGAGCGAGGTTTTATCCAATGTTCGGGGCGCTATGCCGAACATTATCTTACGTTCATCTGGGAGGCGCTCTGATGAGGTTATTAGTTAAAATCCACTGGGTGGAGAAGTCGGCGGATGATAAACTAGATTTATCCCGCAGGATTAGCAAATTCGAGGCTAGATTAGCCTTAAAACAACTGAAAGCTCTGAAAAAATCAGGTGAGAAACCGATTCGTGAATTTTACTTGGTGAGAGATAGAAAAGAAGTCTTAAAGAAGCTAAAAGCGGCTGGGTATTATTTTGAAGGTTTTTGGTACGAGAAGCCGGTTTCACCGACAAGATACTATAAAAAGGTGCATTTTCCTGAAAAGGATTGTCCTGAAGCGACTTACATTGCCGAGCATATCGTAAATTTACCAAATTACTACACGAAGAAGGATTTGGCTGCAGCACGAAAGATAATTGAAGAATATAAGGAGGAGGCGTAATGAGGGGCGATACTGGACTAGAGCTGGGCAAATACGATTATTGGAAAAAAATTGTGAAGAAATTTCCGGAAGCGAATTTCTTACAATCGCCGGGATACGCCGAGATGAATCAGGCGCTCGGTGAAAAGGTGATTTTGGAGGATTTTGGCGACAAGGGTTGGGCGCTCATGATAGTGCGAGATGCAAAACGGGGAAGATATCTAGAAATTCCGTGCGGTCCTTTGTTAGACTGGAGCGACAGGAAGTTAGTGCAGCGGGCATTCAATAAAATAACGGCGGTGGCGAAGCGAGAAAAATGCGTATTTGTACGAATTAGACCACAGCTACCGACTACGGCGAAGAATTTGGAGATTTTGAAGAATTTAGGATTGAGAGAATCGCCGATGCATCTGGCCGCGGAACATACCGTGATGATTGATTTGAGAAAGTCAGAAGAAGAGCTTCTGGCGGGGATGCGGCGACAGACGCGCTATGAAGTGAGACGGGCAGATAAGCTTGGAATTAAGGTCTATAAGAGTCGGTCCGAAGGGCTATTTGAGGAGTTTCACAGAGTGCAACTCGAGACGGCCGAACGACAAGGATTCGTGCCACCAAACCTAAAAACTCTGCTGGCGGAGCGGGAAGCTTTTGGGGAAAATATCGAATTATATGTAGCAAAAATAGCAATAGATAGCACCAAAAACGGAGATAAAAACAGGGGTGGCAGTGCGAAAGAAGCGCCTAGCTCTGTTCCGGAAATAGAGGCGGAACAGCCGGTTGCATATGGATTAATAATAAAAGATGGCCACGAAGGGGATTATTATGAAGCGGCTTCAACTCTACTGAACCGCAAGATTCCTGGAGCTTATGCATTACTGTGGCGGGCAATGCGCGATTTGAAGGCTGAGGGGTATGAGCGATTTAATTTATGGGGGATTGCACCGGCAGGGCAGCCCCACCACCGGTATGCTGGGGTTACTACTTTCAAGACTGGATTTGGCGGAGATGTGGTAGAATATGTGCCGGCACATGACTTAGTTATCTCGCGCGTGCGATATCTAAAAAATCTGATTGTCGAGAAAGCAAGAAAGAAAAGGAGACATTTATGAACCATAAGGCAGAAACAATGCAATCCGAGACCAGCAGCGGAAGCGGGATGAGCGAGAGGCTTCATAAAGATGGGCGCGACGAAGCGAGTCGAGGATGCGCAGATTCTGACTTGCGCCTCGTAGATGCCTCTTCACGTGAGCAGTGGGATGGGTTTGTCTCGAAAAGACTAGAGGCGAATTTCTTGCAATCGTGGGATTTTTATGAATTTCACTTGGCGAGAGGGAAGAAAGTCGTGCGACGGATAGCGGAAAGAGATGGGGAAATCATTGGGGCCTATGCCGGCGTGGTGGAGACTGCAAAACGCGGAACATACATGGCTATCGCAGGGGGTCCAATTATGGATTGGGGCAATTCGGAGCTCGTGCGAATGGTGTTTGATGACATTAGGAAACAGGGGGAAAAATTCGGATGTGTATTCGTGCGAGTAAGGCCACAGTTGGAGTTATCGGACGATTCGCTAAAGTTAATGGACGAACTCGGGTTGAAGCGAGCGCCGATGTATTTGTCGGTGGAATATGCTGGGATATTAGATCTCACAAAGTCCGAGGAAGAGATTCTGGCCGGAGCATCGCAGGGTTTTCGTCGTAAGCTGCGCAAGGCGGAGAAATTAGACATCGAGATTACAGCCGACGCCAAAGACAAATCAATAAAAGAGTTTTGTGAGTTAGAAAAAAAGCACGCTGAACGACAAAAATACGTGGCCTTCTCAGGAGATTTTTTGCGGAAACAGTTCGAGGCATTTCGCGAAGGCGATGAGGTGCTGATTTATACAGCACGGAAAGACGGGGAGATTCTGGCGCAAAATTTCATGATTTTCTATGGTCCAGAGGCAAGTTATCATTATGGGGTATCCTCGGAACTAGGAACCAAATACTCGGCGGCCCCACTGCTACATATGGCGGCAATGCGCGAAGCACGAAAGCGCGGAGGTGTTAGGTATAACTTGTGGGGGATTGTCGGTCGCGAGGAGACTTCACATCGGTTTTATGGGGTTTCAGAATTCAAGAGATCGTTTGGCTGCGAAGAATTGAAATATACGCCAGCACACGATTTGATTTTGAAGCCGGTGGCATATCTCAAGAATTTAACGATAGAGAAAGTGCGGAAGAAAGTCCGACACGTCTAAGAGGCTAGGTGGATGGTGGCGACTAGGAATATTCCGTCGCAGCGTTCCCCGCAAAGCCTGAACTCGTAACTGACTATGGCAAAGTAACCACGGAAAATACCAAAGGCGCGGAAAGTATGTTATAATAAACGTAAGTAATATAAGGATTTTTATGGCTAAAATTAATCGAAGATATATAGATAAACACTGGTTCGTCTTTATCTTGAGGGGCGGACTGGCGGCGATATTTGGGTTCCTAGCGCTATTTGGCGGCATGGCAGACCTTGAAACGGTAATCGCAGTAATAAGCGTATTTTTGCTATTCATGGGGATAGTGGATGCGGTGAGTGCACTATATAGCTCCACGAAGAAACGTGGCTGGGTTACTTCGGTAATTGATGCGGCAATAGATGTAGCGGCAGCGCTAGCACTACTTTTCTTCACCAAAAATGGCCTGGTAGGAAGCTTAATAATATTATCTATCTATACGTTCATATCTGGGTTGATTGATATTTTTCATGGATTTCTATCCACCGTGGATCCGACCGACCGATTCATCCGAGTCTTGGCTGGCGTGTGTGGCTGTGTGATGGGGGCGGTAATCCTAAATGCTGGGAATTTCGAAATCACCACATTCATAAGGTTCTTCGGGGCATATATGCTGGTAGTAGGTGTAACGAGTTTGATCTACGGAGTACATAACAGAGCGCAGAATATTGAAGACAAAGTCGCTAGAAAAGAAGCTCGTAAGAATTCGAAGAAGAAAAAATAATATTTGTCGGCTTGGACTTGTTCGCCTGTAATTTTTACAACGTAAGTCAAGAAAAAATATCCTTATAGTTTGGGGATATTTTTTCATTGTTAAGTTGTAAAAATTACGCGGACAAATCTGGTCTAAATCTCATTTATGCCGACAAATATTATTTTTTTCTCTTCATATGTTATAATCTAATAAAGGAGATTTTATGAAAGCGATTATTACGGATGCGGGATTTGCAAGCCGCTATTTACCGATAACAAAAACTATTCCGAAGGCAATGATCCCTATCGGAGCAAAGCCTGTGATGCAGCTCTGCGTGGAAGAATGCGCCGAAGCGGGAATCGATGAGATAATCATCGTGGCGACGCCAAATACGAAGTCACGCGAGATATATGAAGATTATTTTCATAACTCGGCTGACAATGTAAGAGTACTGCTCGAGAAACAGGGCAAGATGGATCGTTTTGCGCCGGTCGAGAAGATTCTGAATTTCCCAAAGATTACAGTGATTGAACAAGATGCGTCATTGCCATATGGCAATGGTTCGCCGATAGTTTCAGCAAAAGCGTTCGTAGAGAACGATGAGGCATTTGTGGTACTGTATTCGGATGACTTAATCCTAGGGCAGGGAGATGTCAAGACTTTGCTCGACACCTACGCAGAGAATCCTAGGGCGAAGGCGGTAATTGCCGCACAAGAGATGCCGGAGGATGTATGGCACAAGTATGGCATGATTGCGCTAAAAGAAAATGGGACTCTGAGCCATATCGTAGAGAAACCAAAAACACCAGACCTGTCACCAAGTAATCTGACCTCATACGGGCGATATCTGTTGACGCCAGAGATATTTGATTATCTATTGCCGTCTAATACCGGATTAGATGATGAGCTCTGGACGGTGGATGCAATTACTAAACTAGCTGAGCATGGCGATGTGGTAGTGGCACATTCGCGTGGAAAATGGATTACGACGGGTGACCCGAAAAATTATTTCCTGGCACATCTTGAATATGTGTTATCTGAGACGGACTATGCAGATGATGTAAGAAAATTTGTCGCCGAACATTAGTATATTAGTGTGATATAATTAACTTAAGGAGAATAAACATGAATGTAGCAGAATGGATTATTGTAGCGATACTCAGTATGACACTAATGGTGTTCCTGATTGTGGGAATAGTATTAATCGTGAAGCTAATAGGACTCAGCAAAGAAGTTGAGAAAGTCGTAGTGGAAAGCCAGGATATCGCAAAAAACGCGAATGGAATAGTAAATAACGTAAAAGGAATGACCTCAATCGGCGGAACGATGGAGATGTTTGTGGATAAATACATTAATCCTCGGCTAAAAGACAAGCTAAAAGAAAAAAAGGAGGAAAAAGATGTCGGAAAAAAATAAAAGTGGGGCTGGAAAGTTTTTCTTAGGCGCGGCACTCGGAGCGTTGGCTGGTGCGATTGCCGGTAAATTCGTGTCAGCAAAAGTTCATGAGGACGAATGTGATTGCGACTGTAGCTGCGATGATTGTGATTGTGACGAGAAATGCATCTGCAATGAGCATGGCTGCGAGCATGAGAGTAAGGCTACGAAGGAGTCTGCAAAGAATAAGCCGGAGAAAGCCGCGGAGAAAGAGTCAGTAAAAAAAAGAGTCAACCAAGAAAATTGCAAGTAAATCTACTTCTGAGAAGAAATCTAGTTAGATTATACTTATCAGAACGTGCTATAATTTTAGTATGACAGAGTTGAAACCGAGTGATTTTGTGCATTTGCACAACCATACGCATTATTCATTGCTAGATGGGTTAACGAAGGTACCGGAATTGGTGGAATTTGTAAAGTCTGAGGGGATGGAGGCAGTGGCAGTGACGGACCACGGGACGATGTCGGCACTGGTGGAACTTTATAAGGAATGTAATGCGGCGGGGATAAAGCCTTTACTTGGATTGGAGGCATATGTTGCGGCACGTAAAATGACAGACAAAGATCCAGCGCACGATAAACAGCGGTTTCATATTACTCTGATCGCAATGAACAATAAGGGGTTCGAGAATCTATGTCGGATTATGAGTAATGCCGAGGAGCATGGCAAGTATTATAAACCCCGCACCGACCATGATGAACTCGAGAAATATAATGAAGGGATTATCTGTCTATCTGGATGTATGGGATCGGAGATATCGGAAGCGATACGAGCAGGAGATGACGAGCGGGCGTTTGAACTGATTAACTGGTACCGGAATGTATTCAAAGATAGATTCTACCTGGAAATGCAGGACCATGGACATCCAAAATCCACTACGCATTCGGCCGAGCAGAAGAAAGTCAACGATTGGCATATGGCGCATGCGGATGAATTAGGATTACCGCTTGTGGTGACGTGCGATGCGCACTATCTTAAGAAAGAGGACCAAGATACTCACGAGGTACTGCTGTGTATCGGCACGGCGGCGAATTTGTCAGACAAGAATCGGATGACCCTGAAGGATTATGATTTGCATGTAATACCAGCAGCGGAAATTATCGAACACTGGCAAGATACTTGTCCAGAGGCGGTACTAAATACAAAGAGAATTGCAGACAGGTGCGATGTGGATTTACAGCTGGGGCGGATCCTGATTCCGAAGTTCCCAGTACCAGATGGAGAAGATGAAAAGACGTACCTAGATAAGCTGGTGTTCCAGGGGCTAGTATACCGATATGGCGGGAGGAAGCTAGACGAAACGATAGATATGCCAGTAGAGGAATGCCGCAAAATCTTAGAAGAGGTAGATAAAGAGCGCGATGAAGTTCATAAAGTGCTACCCCGAATTGATTATGAGCTATCGGTCGTAGACAAAATGGGCTATAATGGTTATTTCTTGATTGTGCAGGACTTTATTAACTGGGGTAAGTCGCAACGAATTGTGTATGGACCTGGACGGGGCTCGGCGGCTGGATCAATACTAGCGTATGCGCTTCGTATTACGGAGTTAGACCCGCTGAAGTATGATTTGCTGTTTGAGCGATTTCTTAACCCTGACCGAATCAGTATGCCGGATATCGATACCGACATTCAAGATACTCGGCGCGACGAAGTAATAGAATACTGTTCACGTAAATATGGGTTCGATAGGGTGTCTAATATTGCCACTTTCGGCAAAATGATGGCAAAGAACGCAGTGCGCGATGTAGCACGCGTGCTAGAGGTGCCATACGCAGAGGCGGATAGACTGGCAAAAATGGTACCAGACCCGGTGATGGGGCATCATGTACATCTGTCGGATGCTATTCGCGATGTGCCGGACCTTAAGCATGAGTATGAAACTAATCCTACCTCGAAGGAAGTGATTGATTTTGCGTCACGGCTAGAGGGGACAATTCGAAACCACGGCGTGCACGCTTGCGGGGTGATTATCGCGCCAGACGACTTGGTGAAGTTCCTACCGCTGGAGGTGTCGGCAAAGGGTCCGATTGCTGCGCAGTTTCCAATGGGTCAGGTGGAGGAACTGGGACTTCTCAAGATGGATTTCTTGGGGTTATCCAACCTATCGGTGATTAATAATGCGCTTCGGATGATTCGAAAAGTTTATCATAATGATATAGATATGTACTCGCTACCGCTGGATGATCCGGAGACTTATGCCCTCCTGCAGCGAGCGGAGACAACTGGCGTATTTCAGCTGGAATCGGCGGGAATGAAACGATATCTGCGCGACCTTAAGGCATCGTCGTTTGAAGACATCATCGCGATGGTGGCACTATACCGACCGGGTCCGATGCAGTTTATTGACTCGTTCATTAAACGCAAACACGGTGAGGAACCGATTACTTATTTGCATCCAGGGCTGGAAAATTCGCTGAAAAATACCTATGGAATTATGATTTATCAAGAGCAGTTCATGCAGATATCGAAGGAATGGTGCGGGTTTACCGGCGGCCAGGCGGACACCTTGCGTAAGGCGGTGGGGAAGAAGAAGGTAGACCTCATGAATAAAGTAAAGCCGCAATTCATCGAGGGGGCGATAAAGGTCGGCGGGGCGACTAAGGAGATTGCGGAGACTTTCTGGGGCCAGCTATTGGATTTCGCAAATTACTGTTTTAATAAATCACACGCAGCGTGCTACGCTCTGGTGGCGTACTGGACGGCATACCTCAAGGCACATTATCCGGATGCATTTATGGCAGCATTGATGACAGCAGATATGCGATGGACGGATCGACTAGCGATTGAAATTGCTGAATGCAAACGAATGGGCATCAAGGTACTGGGACCAGACATCAACCAGTCATATGGCGACTTTGGTATCGTAGGGGGCGAGAACACAATCCGATTCGGACTATCCGGAATCAAAAGCATGGGGAAATCTCTCGTGGAAGAAATAGTCATACCAGAGCGAGATGCGAATGGACCCTTCCAGTCGGTGTGTGACTTCGCAAAGCGAGTAGATTCACGAAAATTCAATAAAAAGTCCTGGGAAGCGGCTATCAAGACTGGGGCGTTTGATAGGTTTGGCTCGTCACGGAGCGATCTGCTCTTCAACCTTGAGAATATCCAGGCATACGGGGCCAAAGTGCAGAAAGACGTAGGGTCAGGGCAAACAGATTTATTCGGAATGATGGGGGAAGCTGGCGCGGTGCCAGAGGTAGAAATCAAGCCGGCGCCTATGCAGCATCCGGAGAAGGAGCAGTTATTGTGGGAGCGGGATTTGATGGGATTATATCTATCGGCGCACCCGTTAGATAAATACGACGTATATTTTGAAGAGCAGACGCACCCGATGGATTTGATAAAACCTGAGAACGACGGCAAGATGATTGTGATAGGTGGGATTATTACGGCGGTGAGAACCATCCTGACAAAGAAGGGTGATAAGATGGCATTTATTAAAATGGAGAACAAATCGGCAGAAACGGAGTTTATCGTGTTCCCATCGGTATTTGCGGAGCATGGAGCAAAGCTAGAAGTGGATAATGTAATTCGCGTGAAAGGTAAAATTAATGCTACAGATAAAGACGGGAATATAACTTCTGATGTAAAGGTGCTGGCTGAAGTGGTAGAAGTAGTATCGGACGACGTGCTCGAGAATTATACCCCGACTGGCACAAAACTAGCCGCCCCAGCAATGGCGCCGGCGAATGGATTTCGCCGGCGGTCACCCAGCAAAACTTCCGCAGAGAGGGTGGCTAATACTGGCACGGGTGGAGAAAATAAAAAAGGCGGAGCCGGGGGGAATTCTGGCGGCTCTAACAGGGGCGGATACGCGAAGAGAGCGCCTAGTTCTGCTCCGATTGGGGACGAGCCGCGCGTACTAAAATCCCCGCCGAAGGACCCGCGATCGCAAAGGCTCTATCTATTGATTGAGAACCCCGATGATACAGAAACTCTGACAGCGATACGAAGATTGGCTGATTTGAACTTAGGGTTTCAGGAGGTAGTACTGGTACTACGCGATGGAGAACGCAAGCGTCCATTGAGGATGCCGTTCAAGGTAGATGCAGGTGAGGAGCTACTTTCCAAGCTGCGCGAACTGCTTGGCGCAGAATGCGTAAAAGTATGTTAAATTCGACGCCGCCGAGAAGCAATACGCTTTACCCTGGCAGACCTATGTTGGAATATGGTATAATGACTCTATGAAGAAGAAAAAGGTGTCAGATTCGGTAACTGTGAACCGCAAAGCACGGTATGATTATGTGCTGGGCGATGAGCTTTCTTGTGGGATGGTACTGTCTGGACCGGAAGTGCGGGCGATTCGCGACCATCATGTGCAGCTGAAGGGTTCGTTTGTGACCATACGCAATGGGGAACTATGGCTAAACAATCTGACACTCGGGGCCGAGGTGGCGCGAAATATTAAACTGCTCGCGACACGGAAGCAGATTGCAAGCTTGGAGCGAGAGAAGGTGGCGGGGTCTACCATCGTGCCAGTAAGACTGCTGGGTGGTTCGCGACATATTAAGTTAGTAATTGCAGTGGGCAAGGGTAAGAAAAAGTACGATAAACGCGAGACCATCAAAAAGCGAGATATTGAACGCGGACGGTACGCTTAGCATTCATCAGTGGGTCAAAGACCAGTGATGCAGTTGTCGTATATGAGGGTCTTGAGCGCATCCATGTCGCCGGTTTTGTAATACTCAACCAGTTCGGTGGTAAATTGCTCTTTGAGTTCTGGTGGGAGGGAGAAAATGCCATGACCGGTGGCTACGAGGACTTTGTTGCAGGCCATGGTGGCGACACGTTTGTTGCCGTCTAAGAATAGCTGGGTGCGCATTAAATATAACATTAGAGTGATAGCCTTGTCGGTATCAGTGATATCGGCAGTCAGGATATTGGTCAGCTCTGCATGGATAGTATTGGGATTGGGTAAATCGGGTATATAGTTGGTGCCAGAAATACGGACGTTTTCGGTGCGGAGTTTGCCTAGCCTATCCCATGGGACGTCCTCCTTGGCGATGATTTGGTGCAAATCTTCTAGATATTTTAAGTCCAGCGGGGCGTCTAAGTTATTTAGGATGTATTCCCAGCCGTCGCGGAGACCAAAAACTTTGGCGATGTCCTTGGCAGGGACGTTATTTACGGTGGCGTTTTCGAGAATTGCCTCGGTCTGCGGGAAAGTTACGGCGATACCCTCTAAAAAGGCACTCCGATAAATCGAGTCTTTGAGGTATTTCTTCGCGACGAAGATGTTTTCTTCGCGCGTCAGGTTGAATTTGTCGTTGATCATATTATTATTATAGCACTTGGGTGGCTAGGTGACAAATGATTATGGGGCGGTGGCGGTGCCGGAGCTGGAACAACTGGATACTACAGAGGCCGGCTGGACTGAACCGTACCCCATTTGGTAGACACCCCGTAGAGTTGAACCATTAGCAGAACAGGGGCAGAAAAAATCTCTATGCTTAAGCGGTTTCGTAGCGAGTATCCTTATGTTTCTTGTTTTATGTCTTACTGTTTTTTCCGGTTTTTATTGTCACCTTTTTGGCAACGGATAAATACCAGTCGTAGAGTATTCGTAATATTCGGCTGGTGATAATTTGGCTAGATCCCATTGGTAACGATAGTGATTATAATAATTCATGTAGTCAATAATGACTTTGGTGATT
>Ga0256405_10000806_pt1 | contig 96425 bp, 67 predicted proteins | sample RumenRJG_02DNA_FD_189096 | JGI IMG/M metagenome (GOLD analysis project Ga0256405, IMG submission 189096) | Bovine rumen microbial communities from Lethbridge, Alberta, Canada - RJG_02 | ecosystem: Host-associated > Mammals > Digestive system > Stomach > Rumen | place: Canada: Alberta...
GGCATATATTCTGTTCTTGACAAATGTGTGTCATGGGGATAGAATAGTCAAGCAATTGAATAAGAATTATAAGTGATATTAATATCATTGGGGAGCTAGTGAGCTGGCTGAGAGGAAGTATAAGCTTCGACCCGTTAACCTGATTTGGATAATGCCAACGTAGGGAAGAGTCAAAGAATTAATTCTTTTATGTTGATGAAGTAACAGCTGATATACCTGATGGTATTTCAGCTGTTTTTTTGTGTCGCAAGTGACACTCTATATAAAAGTATATTAATCATAAGGAGGAATACATATGGTCAAAGTGAATGGTGAGAGCTATGACTTTGCTGGACTTACTGTACTGGAAATGCTTGAGAAGCTCGGCTTTTCTGCTGAACGTATAGCGGTAGAGATAAATCTGGAAATAGTACCTAAGACAAGTTATAGTGCGACTACTTTAAAAGACGAAGATACAGTTGAAGTTGTAAGCTTTGTGGGAGGTGGCTGATATGATTCCTTCTAGAGAAGAGTGGATAGCGGCATTAGTGGAGAGACATGGAGAGGAAAGACAGAATGCATTTCTAAATGCAACTGTTGCCATATGTGGACTTGGAGGACTGGGTTCTAACATAGCAACTGCTCTTACTCGTGCAGGCGTGGGCAAGTTGATACTGATAGATTTTGATAAGGTTGATATCACAAATCTTAATCGTCAGCAGTATAAGATGAGTCAGCTTGGAAGACCTAAGACAGAGTGCTGTCTGGAGAATCTAAGGGATATTTCTCCATATACCGAGATTGAAATACATACGGTTAAACTTACCGAAGAGAATATACCGGAGCTGCTTCGTGATGCCGATATTATCTGTGAGGCGTTTGATAAGGCAGATCAGAAAGCAATGCTTGTTAATACGGTACTGGAAACATTTCCGGAGAAATATATTCTATCCGGTTCGGGAATGGCGGGATTTGACAGTGCAAACTCGATACAGAGCCGAAGGGTATTCGGTAAGTTTTACATTTGCGGAGATGAGAAGAGTGATGTAAATGACGGTATCGGACTTGTTGCATCGAGAGTTATGGTTTGTGCGGCGCATGAGGCTCATATGGTTCTCAGGATTTTATCAGGAGAACAGGATGTATAAATGAAAAAACATTCAATCGGATATACGTTCTATCAATGTGATAATGTGTTCATGAGTATGTATCGAAGCGGAATACGAATGTCCGCTTTACTAAACGATGAAATGATTTAGAAAGAAGGAAAAACTAATGGAAGACAAATTGATTATCGGAGGAAAAGAGTTTAATTCCCGTTTTATTCTTGGTTCGGGAAAGTATTCAATGAAGCTCATTGAGGCTGCTGTTCGAGATGCGGGAGCAGAGCTTATTACTCTGGCAGTAAGAAGAACCAACACAAAGGATCAGGAGAATATTCTTGATTATATTCCGGAAGGTGTAACACTTCTCCCAAATACAAGCGGTGCTCGAAATGCAGAAGAAGCTGTAAGAATTGCACGTCTTGCAAGAGAACTCGGATGCGGTAACTTCGTAAAGATTGAAATTATGAGAGATACCAAATATCTTCTTCCGGATAATGCCGAAACAATAAAGGCTACTGAAATCCTCGCAAAGGAAGGTTTTGTGGTAATGCCTTATATGTATCCGGATCTGAATGCTGCAAGAGATCTTGCAGATGCAGGTGCTGCATCCATCATGCCGCTTGCATCACCAATCGGATCAAATAAGGGACTTGCTACAAAAGAATTTATTCAGATTCTTATAGATGAGATTGATCTTCCGATTATAGTTGATGCCGGAATCGGACGTCCGTCACAGGCCTGTGAAGCTATGGAAATGGGCTGCGCTGCTGTTATGGCAAATACGGCACTTGCAACTGCAGGAGATCTTCCGCTTATGGCTGCTGCATTCCGTGAAGCTATATCTGCGGGACGTAAGGCATATCTTTCCGGACTCGGAAGAGTTCTCACAAGAGGTGCATCTGCATCTGATCCACTGACAGGATTCCTTAGAGACTAAGGGTTCTGATTAAGGAGGATAAGTTTAAATGGAAAACAATTTTTTAGTTGATTCGGATGAGCTGTCACCTGAGGCCCTTGAGAAGAAACATCGTCTTGAAAATGATCCGTCCTGTAGGACCGATCATATGAAATATATGCCGGGAATGGATATCATTAAGTCTGATATCTGCGAGAAGGTTCTCAGTGAGATGAATAGCTATGATTATTCTAAGTATACAGCAAAGGATGTTGTGGCAGCACTTAATCATGATCATTGTTCGATAGAAGATTTTAAGGCACTTCTGTCGCCGGCAGCTGAGCCGCTTCTTGAGAAGATGGCTGAGAGGGCAAGACTCGAAACCAGTAAACATTTCGGGAATACAGTATATCTTTTCACTCCGTTATATATTGCAAACTATTGTGAAAACTATTGTGTTTATTGCGGATTCAACTGTTACAACAAGATCAGAAGAATGAAGCTGACAATGGAGCAGATAGAACATGAAATGCAGGTCATCGCTGAAAGTGGTATGGAGGAAATCCTTATTCTGACAGGAGAAAGTCGTGCTGCAAGTGATGTGAAATATATCGGAGAAGCATGTAAGCTTGCGAGAAAACATTTCAGACTTGTCGGACTTGAGGTATATCCTGTAAATGTGGATGAATACAAGTATCTTCATGAGTGCGGAGCAGACTATGTTACTGTATTCCAGGAAAGCTATGACGCTGATAAGTATGAAACACTTCATCTGATGGGACATAAGAGGGTGTGGCCGTACAGATTTGATGCCCAGGAACGTGCGCTTATGGGAGGAATGAGAGGAGTTGCATTTTCGGCACTTCTTGGATTATCGGATTTCAGAAAGGATGCACTGGCAACAGCACTTCATGCATATTTCCTTCAAAAGAAGTATCCTCATGCGGAAATATCTCTGTCATGCCCGAGACTTCGTCCGATCATCAACAATGATAAGATAAATCCGCTGGATGTACATGAGAAGCAGCTCTGTCAGGTTCTCTGTGCATATAGGATATTCCTTCCGTTTGCGGGAATCACGGTTTCATCGAGGGAAACAGCACAGTTCAGAAACGGAATCGTTAAGATTGCCGCAACCAAGGTATCAGCAGGAGTATCAACCGGAATTGGAGATCATGAATCTAAGTATACCGGCAAAGAAGATGAGTATGATCAGGGCGATGAGCAGTTCGAGATCAGCGACAGCAGAAGTCTTGATAAGATGTATAAGGATATTGAAGGTGAGGGCCTTCAGCCTGTTTTAAATGATTATTTATTTGTCTGATTAACTGATTTACCACGGTGAAAGAGCATGTGGTAAATTCAGTTGCTGGAGAACATAAAGGCTGACGAACAGAGGATAATTTATGGCAGCATCCGATATAATATGTGTCACAAACAGAATACTATGTGAAAAAAATAATGAATCTTTTGAAGAAAGAATACGAAAGATTGTTGAGGCAGAGCCGTACGCTATAATTCTCCGAGAGAAGGATCTTAGCCTTTCAGAGTATAGAGAGCTTGCAAAGAATACAGCCCGGATATGCAGTCAATCGAAGGATTTAAAGCTTATAATACATAATTTTTATGAGCTGATACCTGAAAATTATGAAAAGAAGAATACATCCGTGATTGATGCGGGAGAATATGAATACCTTCATATGCCTCTGAATAAGCTTAAAGAGCTATATGATAACCGGAAGGATGTATATAATGGATTACTCGAAAAACTGAAGGGTTTAGGTGCATCCTGTCATAGCGTAGAGGATGCAATGCTCGCTGAAAAGCTCGGATGTACTTATATAATTGCGGGACATATTTATGACACTGACTGTAAAAAAGGTCTGGAAGGACGAGGGCTTGAATTCCTTAAGTCTGTTGCAGAGTCAGTTGATATTCCTGTTTATGCGATCGGAGGGATAACAACGGAGAATATATCCGATGTAAGGAATGCAGGTGCATCCGGAGCGTGCATAATGAGCTCGGCGATGACGTGTGATAGTCCGAGATATTTAATCAAACGGTTCGCAGATTAATCTGCAATCAGATATATGATGTATATGAATACATCGTTAAGTAATACAATTAATAGATTTTAAGCCTGCTATGGACAACATAACAGTATGTCCATAAGGTGAAAACAGATCAGGAAGGGATGATTATGGAAAATAAGAAAACAAGTACATTCAGTAACGGAGTAATATGGTTCGGAGCGGGAGTGTCGATTGCGGAGATCATTACAGGAACATATTTTGGAGAGCTTGGATTTAAGAAAGGAATTCTTGCAATCTTAATAGGCCACGTGATCGGATGTGTGCTGTTTTATCTTGCCGGACTTATCGGAGGAAAAACTGGTAAGAGCGCGATGGAGACAGTTGCAATATCTTTCGGAAAGTTTGGCTGCAAGTTCTTTGCACTGTTAAATGTTATCCAGCTTATAGGATGGACGGGAATCATGATCTATGACGGAGCTTTATCAGCAGATACGGCTCTTAATACAGGTAAGTGGGTTTGGTGCCTTGTTATTGGCGCACTTATCATCGTATGGATAATGATAGGATTATCAAATCTGGGCAAAGTGAGCACCTGCGCAATGGCTGCACTTTTTGTTCTGACCATAGTTTTATGTGTGATTATTTTTAAAGATGCGTCGAAGCTTAACGCCGAAGCGGCAGAAGGAATGAGTTTCGGTGCAGCAGTTGAGCTTGCGGTGGCAATGCCTCTTTCATGGCTTCCGCTTATAAGCGATTATACAAGAGAAGCTGAGAAGCCTGTAAAGGCTACATTTGTAAGTACGTTAGTTTACTTTGCTACAAGCTGCTGGATGTACATAATCGGAATGGGAGCTGCGATCTTTACGGGTGAGGGTGATATTGCTTCTATCATGGTTAAGGCAGGCCTTGGAATAATCGGACTTCTGATCATTGTTTTCTCGACGGTTACAACAACATTTCTTGATGCATATTCTGCAGGTGTTTCATCAGAATCTATCATTTCGAAGATTAAGGGTAAATGGGTTGCAGTCGGAGTTACTGTAATAGGAACTGCAGGAGCTATCATTCTTCCGATGGATGATATTACAGATTTCCTTTACCTCATAGGTTCGGTATTTGCACCGATGATAGCTGTTCAGATAGCGGATTTCTTTGTGCTGAAAAATGATTCTTCAGAGAAGAAACTGGATATCGTAAGATTCATAATCTGGGTTATCGGCTTTATAACTTACAGATTACTTATGAAGGTTGATATAGCATGTGGAAATACATTTCCGGATATGGCTATAACCTTTGTGTTGATGCTGATAGTAGGAAAGATTGTCGGTTCTGCAAAGAAAGGGCAGGATAGGATATAATCGAAATGTATCAATAGATTTTAAATAAACAGTAATTATATAGATAAACAGAAATTTTTAAAATTGTTTGACAAAGTAAAAACGATGTAATATATTTTGGATGTGTGCGAGAGTACACATCCATATTTTTTGAAACGAGGATTTTATGTTTAGCGTGGTAAATAACTGACCAATTAAATAATGCAATGCTGAGATTAGTATTCCGGGATGATGATCTGATCGCGGGTTTATGTTTTCGTGATCAGGTTCTTTAGAATTTCGGAGCGGTGGATCGATGATTGCATAGGGTTGGCATTTGTCATATGCCGACCTGTTATTTTCGCGCTAAATATATTATGAATGTCGATGAAGTATGAGATGTCAGAAGAGTTTGACGTCTGTAGCTTTATTTTGGCATAATATCCCTCGTTTATTTTTTTGGTTATTACGGGACCATAATATCTTTTGCCGGATATTATGGTCCCTTTATTTTTCGGGATATTTACCGGCCGGACTGTCCCGAGAAAAAGAATTTTTAGTACAGGAGGAAATAAAAATGTTAAATAATTTGATCATAAGAAGTGAGGAACCTGCAGATTATAAAGATACAGAGCTTATGGCTATGAGAAGCTTCTGGAATAAATATAAACCGGAGGCAGATGAGCATTTCCTGATAAGGATCATCAGGGAATCAGAGGATTATATACCTGAGATAAGCAGAATTGCTGTGTATAACGGTCGGGTAGTCGGTGCGGTTTATTATACAAAGGCATGGATCGTTGACGGAGACACGAGGCGCGAGGTTGTAACCTTTGGACCTCTTGCAGTGGAACCGACACTTGAGGGGCATGATATAGGTGGTGCACTTATGCGTGAGACCATAGAGCTCGCTAAGGCTGCAGGTTATGCGGGAATAGTTCTTATGGGTGAACCTTATTACTATCCGAGGTTCGGATTTGAACGTGGTGCAAAGTATGGGATAACAGATGCCGAAGGAAATACATTTGATGCTTTAATGTGCCTTCCACTGAATAATGACTTCTCGGAGATAAAAGGAAAGCTTGTAGAAAGCAGGGATTTTGAAAAGCTGGAAGATAAGGATAGACTCTCTGAGATCAATAAAGAATTTCCGAATTACAGAGCGGTCAAGGTTCAGGAAGGTTTTATGCAGATTTTCGGACAGCACCTCGGAGTAGTTGAGGCTATAGAAGAAAATTTATATATGGTCCGTTACTGGGAACTTCTTATTCCGGCCAGGCTGTCGGATGATCTGACGGTCACACCTGAGGTCGGAAGCGACGTACAGTTTATATGGAACCATAAGGATGAAGCAGGTTCAAGGATCACAAAGGTTTTTAAGAATTTATTGGAATGACATAAGCATTATTAATTCTTATGTCAGAATAATATTTGAATGACGTGGAGATTAAAATGGATACAGATAAATTTATAGATGCAGATTTAAACAGAAATACAGAGACAAATATAAATACAAATACAGAAACAAATATATACACAAATACAGAAGTTCAGATAGAATTTTGTAAAGTAAAGGAAAAATGGGCAGAACTCGCGGCAACGGATTATGCAAAGAGACTTATTGAAGGAGCAGGTGTTATACTTGATGAAAAGGAGCTTAGAAAGCAGCTCAAGGATACAACCGACAGCCGTGAGATGATAGAAAAGCTGGGAGCACCTCCGGTGCAGAATGTAAATGAGATTGAAGAGGTGCTGATAGTTGCACGGAGAGGTGACTGTCTGACACCGTACCAGCTTGAAAGAGTAGAAACGGTACTTGCTGTTGTTGATAGGTTAGCAGCTTATCTTGCAAGAGGAAAGCAGTTTGAGAATCCGCTTGCTTACTATGATGAGAATCTCAATCCGATTGATGATCTGAGATCTGAAATAGTAAGACAGATAAGGAACGAAGCAATCGACGACAGAGCAACCAAGGAGCTTTTTGATATCAGGACAGCCATCGATCGTACCGAGGATATGATGAGACAGAAGGCCGAGCAGATAATAAGAAGCAACAAGGAATGTATGGCAGACAGCTTCTACGTGATGCGTAACGGAAGAGTATGCGTTCCGGTGAAGAAGGATTATAAATTTAAGATTTTGGGAAGCGTAATAGATAAGTCTGCCACGGGAAATACTCTTTTTATCGAGCCTACAGGGGTTGCGAAGTTTTACGATGAGTTAGAAATGCTGAAGATCGATGAGGAAAATGAAGTCGCAAGGATTTTATACACTCTTACGGCAATGGTTTCGGATTCGGCTGATATACTTGAAGAAAATATGCATATGATCGAAAAGCTTGACTACATTTTCTCTAAAGGAAAGCTTAGTATCGATCTTGAATGTGTCGAGCCTCGTATTAATCTTGAGAGAAGGATACATTTAACAGGTGCGAGACATCCGCTGATGGATAAGGAGATAAATGTACCGCTGGACTTCTCGCTCGGTGATAATGAGATTAGAGGAGTCGTGATAACCGGCCCTAATACGGGTGGAAAAACCGTATCGATAAAGACGGTTATGCTGAACTGTTATATGGCTCAGTGCGGACTGCATGTGACAAGCAGGGAGGCGGACATTTGCATGAACAGCAATTACCTCTCTGATATAGGAGACGGGCAGAATCTTTCGGAGAATCTGTCAACTTTTTCTGCACACATCAAAAATGTTCTCGGAATTCTCGAAAGAGTTAACAGCGACAGCTTTGTAATAATGGATGAGCTGGGCTCGGGAACAGATCCGACAGAAGGAATGGGCATTGCAGTCGCAATCCTCGAAGAACTGAGGGAGAGCGGAGCAAACTTCCTGGTTACGACTCACTACCCTGAAGTTAAGGAATATGCAGAGAAGACTGAGAATATAGTTAATGCCAGAATGACCTTTGATAAGGAAACACTCAGGCCTACCTATAGAATGGTGATCGGAGAGGCCGGAGAAAGCTGTGCATTTTATATTGCGGAAAGACTCGGAATGCCAAGAGAAATGCTGAAGGCGGCGGTCGAAGCTGCATACGGAAGTGCTGCACTCGGTAAAAACAGGCATGATGCTTTAGGTGCGGGATATGAATACCTTAGGAATACGGAAGAACTTGAAGGTACAGGTGAAACTTCAGATGCGGGAAAGAAGACTCGAAAAGCTCAAACAGAAAAAATCAAGAAGATGAAGAAGACTTCATCACAGAAGAATCTCAGCACGGCATTTCGGATCGGTGACAGCGTTATGGTCATGCCCGATAAGAAAATAGGAATCGTGTGTGAGCCTGTAAATGAAAAGGGTGTGCTGCGTGTTCAGGTTGCGGGCAGAAAGATATGGATAAATCATAAAAGAGTGAAGCTGCATGTAAGAGCTGAGGAACTTTATCCTGATGATTATGATTTTTCAATAGTCTTTGACTCCGTCGAAAAAAGAAAGATGAGACACCAGATGAGCCGTAAGTTTGTAGAAGGGTCGCTTGAATATGATGAAGAGTGAAAGGGAGTAATAAATGAATTATTTTGTTGAAGGGCTCCAAGGGAGCGGAAAGAGTACACTGGTTCAGCGCTTGTCGGAGCTGAATCCCGACTGCACGGCCGTTCGGGAAGGCGATTATTCCCCGGTAGAACTGGCCTGGTGCGCATATATGAATGAAGATAAGTATAAGGAGATACTCGATAAATATTCTGATATAAGAAGCGAGATTGAAAAGAAGACACACTCCGAAGGAGATAAAAGAATTGTATGTTATACTCAGATCATAACCGATATCTCCGGATTTCATAAGGACCTTGAGCGATATGAGATATATAACAACAGAGTATCGTATTCGGATTTTAAGTCTATAATTCTTAAGCGGTATAATGATTGGAACCGCAGCGCCGGTATGAACGAAGAATCCGGGACGGCGGCAGATGCTGATATGAATGCAAAATCGAATATAGAGGCGGATTTAATGCAGAATATGATATTCGAATGCTCGCTGTTTCAGAATATCGTAGAAGATATGATCCTTTTCAAATGTGCATCGGACGATGAAATTATAGAGTTTTATAAAGATATAAGAGCTGCATTGGAAGGAAATGTAAGTCCTGACGTAAATGGTGATGTCTGCAAAAAAGATTATCACATTTTCTATCTGAAAGCTGAGGATGTCAGAGGTAATCTCGAAGTCATCCGTAAGGAAAGGTCCGATGATCAAGGGAATGAGCTGTGGTTTCCTCTTATGATGGGATACTTTAAGGAGTGTCCGTACTCAAAGAAGATGGTTTTTTGTTCTGAAGATGATCTGATACGGCATTTCATTCACAGGCAGGAACTGGAACTTCGGATATGCAGGGAAGTATTTCCTGATAAGCATACAGTGTTAATATCAAAGAAATATAACGATGAAGATATCAGATACGACTCGTAACAAGTCGGACGCGGATATCTCGGATAAATTAGACTAAAGAATTGAAGAAGGGAAATAATAAAATGGTAAAACTTGTAACAGATACAAAAGAAAAACAAAGAGTAGCAAGACTTGTGCTTGAGGCACTTCCTGAATGGTTTGAAGTTGAATCAAGCAGAGAGTCATATATCGCAGAATGTGTTGACTGGATTTTCCTTGAAGCAGAGGCAGATAGTAAACCTGCAGGATTCTTATGCTTAAAGGAGACAGGACGTCAGACAGTAGAGCTTGCAGTTATGGGAGTTCTAAAGGATTATCATAGACATGGTTTAGGACGGCAGCTTGTTGAAAAGGCAAAGGAAGCAGCTAAGGAAGCCGGATATGAATTTATGCAGGTAAAGACCGTCAAGATGGGAATGTATGATGACTACGACAGGACAAACCTGTTCTATATCGGCTGTGGTTTCAAGGAGTTTGAGGTTCTTCCTGATCATTGGGATGAGGCAAATCCTTGTCAGATTTATGTAATGTATCTTGGTTGAGAATAATTGATGTGATAAAATAAATAAAACTATAGTAAATTAAAACCGTATAATATTCAAACTATAGAATAATTAAACTAAATAACCTCCGATTTGTTATTGGATAATTCTCCGATTTGGAGTATTCTAATGAGAAATCGGAGTTGTTTTGCTTTATAGGAAAATACGCTTCAACTAAAGCAAAATCGCTCCGTCGAGGATCCTGACGGGGAAATAGAGTATGATAAAAGGGTGAATGATAGATGGAAACACGAGAAGAGGCACTAAAGTTCGGGCTTTCACTGCCGGATACATATCAGGATGCGCCGTTTCATGACGATAACTGGCAGCTGGTAAGATATAAGGGGAATAAGAAAGCATTTCTCTGGACATATGAAAGAGACGGATTTATAAATCTGAATGTAAAGGCTGATCCGGAAATGCTCTATGTATGGCGGATGGCATATGATTCGGTCATACCGGGATATCATCAGAATAAAGCAAATTGGAATACGATCATTCTGGATGGCTCGATTCCCGATGAAGAAGTGAAACAGATGATCGAGCATAGCTATGATCTGATAAGCGACAGTCCGACGAAGAGGATTTATGAGGCTGTAAAGAAGATTCCTTACGGAAAAGTGGCGACTTATTCACAGATTGCACGGCTTGCCGGTAACAGCAAGATGTCACGCGCAGTCGGAAATGCGCTCCATAAGAATCCGGATCCCGATAATATCCCATGTTTCAGAGTCGTTGATGCAAAGGGATATCTGGCCGGTGGGTTCGCTTTCGGGGGAGCTGAAGTACAGGCGAAGCTTCTTGAATCTGAGGGCGTAGAGGTTAAGGAAAATCAAGTTGATCTAAGAGTATATCAGTGGGATGACACTGATATCATATAAAGGTTTAATAGTTGTTGATATGAGCAGAAGAAAAAAACAAAATAATAAACAGAAAAAAATGCCGATTCTTTTTAAAGTTGTTATCGCTATGTTAGCTTTTCTGGAAATTCTGGCTGCATTTTTTATTTGGAAAAATGCTGAAGTGGGGGAGCAATATTTTGCAAAGAGGATAGCGAATAAATATCTGAAGGAAGAATATGGTGCTGAGTTAGAAGTCTATGAAATATCCGATGCTGCATTTATGATGGCGGATTATTCTGTCCGTTACAAAATATCAGATAAAATAAAAGTGTATGTCGGAGTGTCATTAAAAGAAAGAAAAGTAATATATGATAATTACCTGGAAGCATATATATTCGATAAGATGAATCAGAAGTATTGTGAAAGTATTGAGGAGATCTGGGATAAACAGGCAGATGTTGAATTTGACGGTTTTCTGAGCAAGCCGGAAGTATATTATTATACGAAGGGTGTCGGGATAGATTATGAAAAGGCAATGAATGAAGAGGCGTTTGACCTGCATATTTCTACGGAAGATAGCACTCTCGAGCAGAATGCACATGCATTATACCGCACATTTTCTTACCTTAAAGAGAATAATATAAAAATCGGACAGATAGCTTTTAGCTGCTTTTCCGGCGATGGGCATATTGTTCATGATTATTATATCATAGAGGATATAGATCAGTTTACAGACGCCGATATGATACTCGAATATCTGAAAAATTATACAGATGAAGAATAGTCTGACTTAGGCGGATGAACAGTTTATGGCAGGTTATCCGAGGAAATGTACTTCTTATCCTCGATTTATTGAAACTCATTTTGGACTAAAGTATAAAGAAGGCAAGAGGAGCATCAGAGTTGAAAATATTTGTTAAAGACAAAATGAATCTTTCGGAAACTGAAGTTGAGATCAGATGTAAAGAAAGAGATACAGAGGTTGAGGCTGTTCTTGAAGCTGTCAGAGGCGCAGGAGATGCCCTGATAGGAGAAAAGGAAAACGGAGATAAGGAACCGGTACGAATCTCCGGAGTTCTATACTTTGAGGCAGTAGACAGATATGTGTTTGCTTATACAAAGTCGGAATATTACAGGATCAGGCGAACTCTATATGAGCTTGAAGAAGATCTGACTCAGAAACATTTTGTCAGAATATCCAAATCCGTGATAGTGAACCTGAAGGCGGTGAAGAGCGTTGCACCTGAAGATGCAAGGCGACTCAAGCTTCAGCTTAGAAACGGAGAGTGGATAATAGTATCCAGAAACTATGTCAGTGATTTTAAAGCCGGCATAGGAATGAAGGAGGCAAAATGATGAACGACGAAAGATTTAAACAGATACTAAAAAAATCATTTACAACAGCTGCCATATGCTTCTCTATGGGCATTTTCTTTTTCGGAATAAGCTTTAGTCTTTCCGGAAGTTATATAAATGCTGTTTATATAGTAAAGATATGGATTGCATTCTTTATACTCGGACTGCTTACTGTAGCCAGACTGCTGTTCGGTGAAACAAACTGGGCTAAAAGCAAACCTTTCTATATAAAGAATCTTCTCTTTATGCCATTATATCTTGCGGTGGCTTTGATATTGGTTATGGATATAGTTGCCGATATGGGAGTTACTCCGAATCTGCCGCTTATTGTTTTCTGTATTGCCATTTTTGTGGTGACATTTACTATAAGACAGTTGATAGAATACTTCATACAAAAAGCGAAGACCGATAAAATGAATGATGCTCTGATAGAATTTCAAAAGGAGCATACATGGGATGAAGAAGAATGATTTTATTACGGTTATAAGAGTTTTTGCCGCACTTGCGGTTTGGTTTTTGATCACAAAGAGCTATGCTGCATTTGTTGATCCTTTGCTTACAGGAAAATTTCCGGAAACGGTCAGAATGATCATCAGCAGTATGATCATACCTTATACACTCGGTATGGGAGCTGCTTATCTGATCTTAAGAGGAATGAGGAATCAGGAATCGAAGAGCACGGAAGTGCCGGGAATGTATGATCAGCCTGTCACTCCCAGGCTTATGATCAAGTCTTTTCTGATACAGACCGGATTAAGTATGCCTGTAATTCTGATTTTGAATATTATTAATATTCTTGTTCTAAGGAATACTCCGCATGCGATGACGGCGGATCAGATATTCGGAAAGTATATGATATTTTATTTGGTTCTGCTTCTTATCTTTAACCCTGTTATGGAGGAAGTTCTCTTCAGAAAGCTCTTTCTGGACAGACTCCTTGTAATCGGAGAGACAGGAGCTGTCATAATATCTGCTGTACTGTTCGGACTTCCTCACGCTTATTCTCAGGGTGTTCCGCAGATGTTCGGTACATTTATCATAGGGCTTGTATGGGCATATGTAAGAGTAAAGACCGGAAAGCTGTGGCCATGCTTTATACTTCATATGATGTTTAATCTGTATGGCTGCTATTTTTCAACATTGATGAATAGGGCACAGGGCACAAGAGTGATGTTTATGTTCATCAGTATAATTGTTATGCCGATCATCGCCGTTATATTACTGATAAAAAATAGAAATTCGAAAGCTGCGGCAGCGACGATAGTCTCTGACGTAAATGCTTAAAATGACAGCTTCAGTTCGACCTGAATACTTTTATCCACGAGCTTCGCGAAGCTCTCCCCATCGGTTTTCTTTCCGACAACGGTTCCGTAATGGGTAGGAATAGCAACCTGAGGTTTCATAATATTGATGAGATCGGCGCCGGTTTTATAGTTCATTGTATAGAATCCACCGATCGGAATCATGGCAACATCACATTTGACAGCTTTAGCCTCGGGTATTTCGTCGATGTCACCCGCAATATAAACCCTTGTTCCTGATATATCGATTATATATCCGCACCAGCCTGCTTTTTTCAGATGAAATGGTTTCATTATGTTATACATTGCGACTGTTTCAAAGCTGATACCATTTACAGTGTAGGACTTTCCGGGCTCGACAGGATGATTTATTCCTACTGGTGTATTTTTTCTGACCCGTTTATCCATGGCCTGAGGAACTATAAATGCCGTCTCACGCTGCGATATTTTATTTATGCTTTCAAGTGAGAAGTGGTCATAATGATCATGCGTCAGAAAGAAAAAGTCAGCGTCATGGTTCTCGTTCTCTATCTGAAATGGATCAATATAGATAATTTTTCCGTTTGCGTCGATTCTTACACTGTTTTGTGCATTTACTGAAATAAATGATAAATCCAAAGTATTTTCTCCTATATAATATGGGTTATTCTTGTTATGGGATATATTATATATAAAACGATAAATCAAATAAATAGGGTATAAATCAAATAAATAGAGAATAAATCAAATAAATAGGGTTGACAAGAATATATCCATGTGTTATTCTATCGCTCGATGAGCTGCCGTAGACAGCAGGTGTTGAAAGACGTAACACCGAAACCGGGATAAAACGGTAAGGTACCTGCCGAGGAAGAGTCGTGGATTTATATAGTAAATTTACCTCTGTATTACGGTTGTGATGCAGAGGTTTTTCTTATATATAAAGCCTGAATGTGCAGCCATTAATCTATAAGGAGGTACATTTAAGATGGCAAAGGTTGAACTTAAGGCACCTGTTGTTGAGGAAATCAAGGCAAATCTTGAGGGTGCTAAGTCTGTTGTACTTGTTGATTATCTTGGTCTTACAGTTGAGCAGGATACAAACCTTCGTAGAGCAACCAGAGAAGCTGGTCTCATCTACAAGGTATACAAGAATACAATGGTTAAGAGAGCAATCGAAGGAACTGACTTTGCAGAGCTTGAGAAGGATCTTGATGGTCCTACAGCTGTTGCAATCTCAAAGGACGATGCAACTGCTCCTGCAAGAATAATCGCAAACTTCGCTAAGACTGCTAAACAGCTTGAGATGAAGTCAGGTATTGTCGAGGGAGCTTACTACGATAAGGCTGGTATCCAGGTTATCGCAAGCATTCCTTCAAGAGAAGAGCTTCTTTCAAGACTTCTCGGAAGTCTCCAGTCACCTATTACAAACCTGGCACGTGTTATCAACCAGGTTTCTGAGCAGAAGGCTGAGGCATAACAGTTTATTATTTGATAAGGCAGCGTATATGAATGCTGCAATGAATTAATCTAGGAGGATTTTAAAATGAGTATTGAAGAATTAGTATCAGCAATTGATGAGCTCTCAGTTCTTGAGCTCAATGACCTTGTAAAGGCAATCGAGGAGAAGTATGGTGTATCTGCAGCAGCAGGTGTTGTAGTTGCAGCAGGTCCTGCAGCAGGCGCAGCAGCAGAAGAGAAGACAGAGTTCGACGTTGAGCTTACAGACGTTGGAGCTGAGAAGATCAAGGTTATCAAGGTTGTTCGTGATGTAACAGGTCTTGGTCTTAAGGAAGCTAAGGAAGCAGTTGAGTCTGCACCAAAGATCCTTAAGGAAGCTGTTTCTAAGGAAGAGGCTGAGGATATCAAGAAGAAGTTCGAGGAAGTTGGAGCTAAGATTACTCTTAAGTAATTTGAGTCGAGTCAATATTTCGAATTCTTTACGGACAGTACGTTATTTCGGCGTACTGTCCTTTTTTTGCGCATTTTTACAAGTTTTTTCTTATCGGTCGTTATATTCAATTCTTTACTATTATCTTTATAAATAGTATTATATAGGGGAGGGCTTTTTGTTAACTCAGGGGTGAAAAAAAGTGAAGAAGCTAGATACGTTCAAAATCGTGCTGATCGTGCTGATCGGCATAGCGTTAAATATTGCGGGTAAGTTCTTTGCAATCCATTACGGCCTTCCCGTTTGGATGGATGCATTCGGAACGGCGGTTGCAGCATATATTCTCGGACCTGTCAGTGGTGCTGCTGTAGGTCTTTCTTCTAATGTCATTTTCAATATTTTATCCGATTCATATTTATATCTGTATGGTATCGTAAATGTCGTGATCGGCATTATTATAGGTGTTTCTGCAAGAAAAGGAAGCTTTAAAACATTTTTCGGTACTGTATCTGTGAGCACAATGGTAACAGCAGTTGCGCTGATACTCTCAACTCCGCTCAATTTTCTATATCATAAAGGGATGGTTGGAAATCCGATAGGTAACGGCATTGTGGAATTTCTTCTTCGAGAAGGGATTAATAAGTATGTCGCTAACGTAGTCGGTGGCTTTTATATTGATTTTGTAGATAAGACACTGACACTCGGACTGCTTGCGATTCTTCTCTGTGTATGGAGAGTTATATCGGGATTTTTGAACAGGAACGATAAAGCGGATAAAGAAAACAAAAACGATAAAGAAAACCAAAACGATAAAGAAACCAAAGACAATAAAGAAACCAAAGACAATAAAGAAACCAAAGACAATAAAGAAAACAAAGAAAACAAAGATGTCAAAGAAAAGAATGACGATGATAACAAAAACAAGGCTGTGAAGAAAGGTGGTCTTAAAAATGCAGTCAGCGTCGTTGTTCTTATCATGACTTTTATGATCGGGATACATTTTACAGGAAATCCTGTATGTGTAAAGGCGGATGAATCCGAGGAGAGTATTGATTTCCATTCATATTTCCAGACTGTATATAACAGTGAAAACGGACTTACCTGCGGAACCGCAAATGATATAGCGGAAACTAACGACGGCATTCTCTGGATAGGAAGTTATGCCGGCCTTTACAGATATAACGGAAGAGAGTTTAAATGGATGAATTCTTTCGATTCTGTTAAAAATGTAAATTGTCTTTTTGTAGATCCGGAAGGAAGACTCTGGATAGGTACTAATGATAACGGACTATCTGTAAGTATAAATGAGACGATAACAAATACTCTTGATGAGGAACATGGACTTCCGTCGAATACTGTCCGCTCCATAACAATGAGCTCGGACGGATATTATTACATCGGAACAGCTTCATCTATTCAGGTTCTTCAGTTGAGCGGCGGCATGAATCTGATGAATGAGATTGATGAAGTGGTAGATGCAAAGAGTATGTCTGCCGACGGCAATGGAAATGTAGTTGCGGTAACTTCTAAGGGAAATCTCTATCTGATCAATGACAGAGAGGTTATTGAAGGCCCGAGACAATATGTGGGTGATAAGTTCTTTACATCCTGTCTTTTTGCGAAAGACGGTTATCTGTATGTTTCAAATTCGGGAAACGAAATTTACCGATACAGAATGAAGGACGGGAAGCTCATCATAGAGACTGTTCTTATGGCAACGGATCTGAATCATATCAATAACATGTATGAAAGCAAAGGTAATCTGTTCGTATGTGCGGATAATGGTGTCGGATATTTTGACTTAAAAGATAATTTCAGAATTGTTAATACCAATTCATTTAATAATTCAATCGACGATATGATAATGGATTATCAGGGCGATTACTGGCTCATATCATCGAGACTCGGAATGCTCCGTATGTCACCTTCGTCATTTTCTAAAATGTATGGCTACAGCGGAACGGAGGAGAAGGTTGTAAATACCGTAGAAAGATGGCATGGGAAGCTCTATATCGGAACGGATAAGGGCTTGGATATTCTGAACAGTAAGGGCGTTGCTGTATATAATGACCCGATACAGGAAGCTGTCGGAGAAGTCAGGATAAGATGTATAGAAGCGGATGAAACAGGCGGTATATGGATTTCAACCTATGGAAAAGGGCTTCTTAATGTAAATCAGAACGGAAAACTTATATGGTATAACGCGGAAAAGAAATTCTCGGACTGGATAAGGTGTACACGAGTTTTGTCTGACGGAACCGTTGCTGTATCTACAGATATCGGTTTGTCATTTATAAAAGACGGTAAAGTTGATTATAGCATTCCGTTTGGGAAGGATTTTCTGGAATCCAAGATTCTTTGCATACTGGAAATGCAGGATGGACGTCTGCTGGTCGGAAGTGACGGTGACGGAATAGTGATACTTAAGGATGGAGAAGTTGAAAGAAAGATTAAAACATCTGAAGGACTTTCATCAAATGTTATTCTCAGAATCGTTAAAGCTAAGAAGAATGCGGGATATTTTGTTGTAGCCAGCAATGGTCTTAATTATCTGTCTGAAGACGGAGTTGCAAGAGAACTTAATAATTTCCCGTATTATAATAATTATGATATGTGGGAAAGTGATGACGGTACTGCGTTTGTGCTCGGAAGTGCCGGTATTTATGTTATGTCGGAATCGGATATTGTGGCTGATACAGAGAATCCTTCATATGAGCTGCTCGATTCAAGGAGGGGACTTCTTGATGCAATCACCGCAAATTCCTGGAATTGTGTGGACAGTTACGAAGATCTGTATATTTCAACTGATGTAGGTGTTTATAAACTTAACATGAAGGATTACGGAAGTATGAAGAAATCCTTCCGAATGAAGGTTACATCTGCGGTTCTTGATGGTACACCTCTGCGTGTGGAAAGAGGAACAGAAATTGTACTCGACAGGGATAATGCAAGACTTGAACTTAATCCTGAGATAATCAATTATACTGTAGAAGATCCGATAATTCAGTATATGCTTATCGGTTTTGATACTGAAATGACAGAGGTTCCGTCTAGCGAACTTTCGACAATTGTTTATACTAACCTGCCGACGGGCAAGTATACATTCAGAATGACAATTGTTGATAACGATAAGAATGTTATTGAGGAAAGTGTATACAAGATAGTCAAGGAAGAGGAGATATATGACCACTGGTGGTTCAGGTCTTATATGATTATAGTCGGTGGACTTGCTATTGCCTGGTTTACATGGTTTATAGCCAGAACCAAGATACAGAGAACGCTCGAGTATCAGAGAAGAGAACTTTCTTTCGCTATGAGACAGCTCGAACTTGGAAATCAGACCATTCTTGCAATTGCCAAGACGGTTGATAAGAAGGATGAGAATACGAGTCTGCATTCGCAGCGAGTTTCGGAATATTCGGTAATGCTTGCCAAGGAGCTTGGATTCACACCGGGTGAATGCGAGAATATCAGACGTGCGGGACTCCTGCATGATATCGGAAAGATAGGTATCCCTGACAGAGTGCTGAATAAAAAAGGAAAGCTTGATGATGAAGAGTATGCTCTTATGAAAACTCATGTAACACATGGCGGTGAAATCCTTAAGGACTTCACGCTTATAGAGCATGCGGCTGACGGAGCTATGTATCATCATGAAAAATATGACGGAACCGGATATATGATGGGACTTAAGGGTGAGGAGATTCCTCTGTATGGTCGTATCATTGCCGTGGCCGATGCTTTTGATGCAATGACACAGAATCGTGTTTACAGAGAAAAACAGGATATTTCATATGTAAGAAATGAACTTGAACGTTGCAGCGGAACTCAGTTTGATCCGAAGATTGCAGCAATTATGCTTAGATTTATCGATGAAGGAAAAGTTCCTATTAAGGATAAGGATCTCCTGAAGAGTATGAAGAAGCATGAGCAGGAAGATGAGGAGAGATTGCATGAAGAAGATTAATATTATATCGATAATTGCATGCATATTTTTTACGCTCCTCGCATATATATGGCATGTTACCATAGGAAAGAGCGATGAGAAAGAAAGGACTATCACTGTCGGAATTATTCTTGACGGTGATGAAAGTGCGCCTTACAATAACAATTTTCTTCGTGCGGTTCCCGTAATAGAGGCTGAATACGGCGAGAGAGTTAAGGTCCTTCCGATAAGGAATATCCATCTCGATCATGCAGAGGAGGCGCTTGATGAGCTTGTGGAAGAAAAATGCGATCTGATCTTTGCGACAAGCTACGGCTATGGGGCAATGATGAAGGAATATGCCGCACAGAATCCGGATATCGTATTCTGCGAGGCAACCTGTGATAATGCAAATACTGAACCTCAGCTGCCGAATTACCATACATTTATGGGAAGGATATATGAAGGAAGATATATATCCGGCGTTGTTGCGGGTTACAAGCTTGAGCAGATGATAGCTGACGGAGAGATATCTGCTGATGAGGCAGTTGTCGGATATGTGGCTGCTTATCCTGTTTCGGAGGTTATTTCCGGATATACCGCATTTTTCCTCGGAGTAAGATCGGTTGTACCGAATGCAAGGATGAAGGTATGTTATACAGATACATGGTCGGATTATACTGTTGAAAAACAGTATACAGAAGAGCTTATAGATCAGGGGTGTGTGATAATATCACAGCATTCCGATACGATAGGACCGGCTATTGCCTGTGAAGAGGCTTCAGCCGATCATCATGTATATCATATCGGCTATAACCAGAGTATGCTGGATATCGCGCCTACAGCTTCACTGGTATCGTGCAGAATTAACTGGACTCCTTATCTGATGGGAGCGGTCGGTGCTGTTCTTGAAGAAAAAAATATAGAAGACAGCATAGATGCTGTTAAATGGGGAAATGACATGTGCGCGGGCTTTGACAAGGACTGGGTTCAGATGATAGAACTGAATGTGATATCTGCGGCTCCGGGAACAGAAGATAAGATCCGTGAACTCGAAGAGGAATTCAAAAAGGGTTCAGTACATGTATTCGTTGGAAATTATACGGGTGTTAATCCTGATAATAGCTCGGATACATGGAATCTGAATGATGAATATATAGAAAACAAATCACAATCTGCACCTACATTTCATTATGTTCTTAAAGATGTCATCGAAATTATTGAAATTTCTGATTGACAAAAATCCCAAGATTTGTTAGAGTATTAAATTGCCATTATAGGGAAACTATGCCCTTTTTTAAGCATGGTCTTTTTCTCGTATAATGCAAATAATAAATCAAGGGGTGAATACGTCAATGAGAAACTACAGGATGCGTCCTATCACATCAGGCAAGAACACTCGTATGAGCTATGCAGGCAAACAGGAAGTGCTGGATATGCCGAATCTTATAGGTGTTCAGGTAAACTCCTACAAGTGGTTCCTTGAAGAAGGTCTGAGAGAGGCTTTTAATGATATCTCTCCGATCCAGGACTACACTGGTAACCTCAGTCTCGAGTTTGTAGATTACAAGCTCTATACAGAGGACAAGAAGTATACCATTGAAGAGTGCAAGGAAAGAGATGCAACATATGCAGCGCCACTTAAGGTTCAGGTTCGTCTGATCAATAAGAATACCGACGAAATTAATCAGCATGAGATTTTCATGGGTGACATGCCGCTCATGACTGAGACCGGAACCTTCGTTATCAACGGAGCAGAAAGAGTTATAGTAAGTCAGCTGGTCCGCAGCCCGGGTATCTATTACCAGGTAGGCTTTGATAAGGTAGGAAAGAAGTTATATTCATGTCAGGTTATACCTAACAGAGGTGCATGGCTTGAATATGAAACCGATTCGAATGATGTATTCCACGTTAAAGTAGATAGAAACAGAAAGGTTCCCGTAACCGTTCTTATCAGATCTCTCGGAGTCGGAACAGATGCCGAGATTCTTGAACTGTTCGGAAATGAACCTAAGATTCTTGCTTCTATTGAGAAAGATCCAAGCAAGAATTACAGTGACGGTATTCTTCAGCTTTATAAGACACTTCGTCCGGGTGAACCGCTCGCGGTTGAAAGTGCTGAAGGACTTATCCACGGCATGTTCTTCGATCAGAGAAGATATGATCTTGCCAAGGTTGGCCGTTATAAGTTTAATAAGAAGCTTGCTCTTGAGAACAGAATTGCAGGATTTATCCTGGCAGAGGATGTTATCGATCCTCTTACAGGCGAAGTTCTCTATGCTCAGGGCGAGATCCTTTCCAAGGAAATAGGTAAGGCTATTCAGGATGCTGCTGTTCCTTATGTAATGGTTCAGACTGAAGAGGCTAATGTTAAGGTACTTTCTAACCTTATGGTAGATATCCGTCCTTGGATCGAAGATAGAATTCCGGGAGTTGATCCTGAAGAACTCGGCATCACAGAGATGGTTTACTATCCTGTACTTGCAGAGCTCCTTGAGAAATATGATGATGCGGATGAGCTTTCTCAGGCTATCAAGGATAGTGTAAATTCACTTATCCCTAAGCATATAACAAGAGAAGATATCTTTGCTTCCATCAATTACAATATGCATCTTGAGTATCAGGTCGGAAGTGCCGATGATATCGATCACCTCGGAAACAGACGTATCAAGTCTGTAGGTGAACTCCTTCAGAATCAGTATCGTATCGGTCTTACAAGACTTGAGAGAGTTGTAAGAGAGCGTATGACAACACAGGATCCTGATACGATCACACCGCAGTCACTTATAAATATTAAGCCTGTTACAGCAGCTGTTAAGGAGTTCTTCGGTTCATCACAGCTGTCACAGTTCATGGATCAGAACAACCCGCTGTCAGAGCTTACACATAAGAGACGTCTTTCAGCACTTGGTCCGGGTGGTCTTTCAAGAGAAAGAGCCGGATTCGAGGTTCGAGACGTTCACTATACACATTACGGCCGTATGTGTCCTATCGAGACACCTGAAGGACCTAACATCGGTCTTATCAACTCGCTTGCTACATATGCAAGAATCAATCAGTACGGTTTTATCGAGGCTCCTTACAGAAGAGTGGATAAGACAGATCCGGAGAATCCGGTAGTTACTGATGAAGTTGTTTATATGACAGCTGATGAAGAAGATAACTACATTGTAGCACAGGCTTCCGAACCGCTGGATGAAAATAATCACTTTAAGAGAAACAATGTTGCCGGACGTAGAAGAGATGAGACATCTGAGTTCCCTAAGGCTCAGGTTGATTTCATGGATGTGTCTCCGAGAATGGTATTCTCAGTTGCTACATCTATGATTCCATTCCTTCAGAACGACGATGCTAACCGTGCTCTCATGGGATCAAACATGCAGCGTCAGGCAGTTCCTCTTCTTACAACAGATGCTCCTGTTGTAGGTACAGGTATGGAAACAAAGGCAGCGGTTGACTCGGGAATATGTATCGTAGCTAAGCGTGATGGTGTTGTTGAAATGTCATCAAGTGAGAAGATCATCGTTAAAGCAGATGAAGACGGTACATTTGATGAGTATCATGTAATCAAGTTCGCAAGATGTAACCAGAGTAACTGTATGAACCAGAGACCTATCGTAAGAAAGGGTGACAAGGTTAAGAAGGGTGAGGTTATCGCTGACGGTGCTTCAACTTCAAACGGTGAGCTCGCACTTGGTAAGAATCCTCTTATCGGATTCATGACCTGGGAAGGTTACAACTACGAGGATGCTGTACTTCTTTCAGAGAGACTCGTTAAAGATGATGTTTATACATCAATTCATATAGAAGAATATGAGGCTGACGCAAGAGATACAAAGCTCGGACCTGAAGAGATCACAAGAGATCTTGCAAACCTTTCAAACGGTGCGCTTAAGGATCTTGATGAGAACGGTATCATCCGTATCGGTGCAGAGGTTCGTGCCGGTGATATCCTTGTAGGTAAGGTTACTCCAAAGGGAGAGACTGAGCCGGATCCTCAGAGCAAGCTCCTTCGTGCTATCTTCGGTGAGAAGGAGAGAGAGGTAAGAGATACCTCACTTCGTGTGCCTCACGGTGCATACGGTGTCGTTATGGACATCAAGATATTTACAAGAGAAAACGGAGATGAGCTTCCACCGGGAGTTAACAAATCCGTAAGAGTATATATAGCTCAGAAGAGAAAGATATCGATCGGTGATAAGATGGCCGGTCGTCACGGTAACAAGGGTGTCGTTTCAAGAGTGCTTCCTGCAGAGGATATGCCATTCCTTCCGAACGGACGTCCACTTGATATCGTGCTTAACCCTCTCGGCGTTCCTTCACGTATGAACATAGGACAGGTGCTCGAGCTTCATCTCGGACTTGCTTCCGAGGTTCTTGGATTCAAGGTATCTACTCCTATTTTCGATGGCGCTAAAGAGGAAGACATCACAGCACAGCTGGAGATGGCTAACGATTATGTAAATACTGAATGGGAAGAGTTCGAAGCTAAGTATAAGGATCATGTTGATAAGGGCGTTATGGATTACCTTTATGAGCATAGAGATCACAGAGCTGAGTGGAAGGGCGTTCCTATTGATAAGACAGGTAAAGTACAGCTTCGTGACGGTCGTACAGGTGAACCTATTCCTTCACCGATCGCTATCGGATACATGCATTATCTGAAGCTGCATCACCTTGTTGACGATAAGATTCATGCACGTTCAACAGGACCGTACTCACTCGTAACTCAGCAGCCTCTGGGTGGTAAAGCTCAGTTCGGTGGACAGAGATTCGGAGAGATGGAGGTTTGGGCTCTTGAGGCATATGGTGCTTCATACACACTTCAGGAGATCCTTACCGTTAAGTCTGATGATATTGTAGGACGTGTTAAGACATATGAGGCAATCACAAAGGGCGAGAATATCCCTGAACCGGGTATTCCTGAATCCTTCAAGGTTCTCATTAAGGAGTTCCAGTCACTTTGTCTGGATGTCAGAGTTCTTGACGAAGACGGTAATGAAGTTGAAATGCGTGAGTATTCAGACAGTTCTGCTCCGTCAATGGCAAGTGAGCTCATTGATGAAGAGGGAAGAGCTCTCGACAGAGATGATATGGATGGTATTTCCGGAGTTAATGAGGATAACGAACTTGTAGATATGCCTGAATTTGATGAATTCGGTTCATCGGATGATTTCGATGACTATGGCGATGGTGATATGTAAGGAGGATAAGTTAGAATGGCATTTAATAATAGTGCAGAAACAGATCAGCCAATGTATTTTGACTCAATCAAGATCGGACTTGCATCCCCTGAGCAGATCAGAGCTTGGTCATATGGCGAAGTAAAAAAACCTGAGACTATAAATTACAGAACATGGAAGCCTGAAAAGGGCGGTCTTTTCGCAGAGGAAATCTTCGGACCTACAAAGGATATGGAGTGTCACTGCGGAAAGTATAAGAAGATCAAGTACAGAGGAATCAAGTGTGACCGCTGCGGAGTTGAGGTTACAAAGTCTGCAGTACGTCGTGAACGTATGGGTCATATCGAGCTTGGTTGTCCTGTTTCACACATTTGGTATTTCAAGGGTATCCCGAGCAGAATGGGTATTATTCTCGATCTTTCACCGAAGGAACTTGAGAGAGTACTTTACTTCTCATCATACATTGTTCTTGATCCGGGTAATACAGATCTTAAGCAGAAGGATATTCTTTCCGAGCAGGAGTACAGAGCAAAGGTTGCACAGTACGGCGAGGGCTCATTCAAGGTTGGAATGGGAGCTGAAGCTATAGAGAAGCTTCTCAAGGAAATCGATCTTGAAAAGGAAGCTAAAGAACTCAGAGAAGAACTTGAAAATGTAAGCAGCGGACAGAGAAAGTCAAAGGTTGCCAAGAAGCTTGACGTTGTTGAGGCGTTCAGAAATTCGGATAACAAGCCTGAGTGGATGATACTCAGAGTTATTCCTGTTATCCCTCCTGATCTTCGTCCTATGGTACAGCTTGACGGTGGACGTTTTGCAACATCGGATCTTAATGATCTTTACAGAAGAATTATTAACAGAAATAATCGTCTCAAGAAACTTCTTGAGATATCAGCACCTGAAATCATTATCAGAAATGAGAAGAGAATGCTTCAGGATGCTGTAGATGCACTTATAGATAACGGTCGTCACGGACGTGCCGTAACAGGAGCCGGCTCAAGAGCACTTAAGTCTCTTTCGGAGATGCTTAAGGGTAAGCAGGGACGTTTCCGTCAGAACCTTCTCGGTAAGCGTGTTGACTATTCAGGACGTTCGGTTATCGTAGTAGGACCGGAACTTAAGATCTATCAGTGCGGTATTCCTAAGGAAATGGCTATCGAACTTTTCAAGCCTTTCGTTATGAAGGAACTCACAGCACGCGGCCTTGCTGATAATATTAAGGCTGCAAAGAAGAAGATAGAGAGACTTGAGTCAGGAGTTTGGGATGTACTTGAGGATGTAATCAAGGAGCATCCGGTTATGCTTAACCGTGCCCCTACACTCCACAGACTCGGTATTCAGGCATTTGAGCCTATCCTTGTAGAAGGTAAGGCTATCAAGCTTCATCCACTCGTATGTATGGCTTTCAACGCCGACTTCGATGGAGACCAGATGGCTGTTCATCTTCCGCTTTCTGTTGAGGCTCAGGCAGAGTGCCGTTTCCTTCTTCTGTCACCTAATAACCTTCTTAAGCCTTCAGATGGTGGAGTTGTATCTGTACCTTCACAGGATATGGTACTTGGTATCTACTATCTGACAATGGATAGATTTAAGGAGTATAATAACGCTGATGATGAAGTAGTTAAGGAGTATCTGCTTGATGACGAGAAAGCTAACCTTGACGCTGTTAAGGCTGATGCTGAATCAGGTGCTATAGGTGCTTTTGACAAGATCAGAATCAGAGTTACAAAGAAGGTATCAAAGGACGGACTTACAGTATTCTTCAAGAACATCGTAAGTACAGCTACAGACCTTCTCGGAAGAAGATTTAAAGATATAAACAGAGCTCTTCTTGCATATGACAGCAAGGAGATAACTCTTCAGCAGAGAATATTCGTTAAGAGAACAGGCGTTACAACTGAGGGTGAGGAATATACAGGTTTTGTATCAACAACTCTCGGAAAGCTTATCTTTAATGAAATCATTCCTCAGGACCTTGGATTTGTAGACAGATCTATCCCTGAGAAATGTATCGAGCCTGAGTATAACAAGCTTGTTAAGAAGGGTGACCTTAAGAAGATACTTAATAAGTGTATAAATATTCACGGTTCAACAGTAACAGCTGAAGTTCTTGATAAGATCAAGGCTACAGGTTACAAGTATTCTACACTCAGTGGAATTTCAGTTTCTGTCGCAGATATGCATGTGCCTCAGGAGAAGCCTGAAATTCTCGGTGGAGCGCAAGAGCGAGTTGACCAGATCAATAAGTTCTATGAAATGGGCTTTGTTACAGAAGAAGAGCGTAAGAAGTCAGTTATCGTTCAGTGGAAGAATGCTGATGATAAGCTTAAGAAGGCCCTTCTTGATGGACTTGACAAGTATAATAACATTTACATGATGGCTGACTCCGGTGCCCGTGGTTCCGATGATCAGATCAAGCAGCTTGCAGGTATGCGTGGACTTATGGCAGATACGACAGGTAACACTATCGAGCTTCCTATCAAGTCTAACTTCCGTGAAGGTCTTGACGTTCTCGAGTACTTCATTTCAGCACACGGTGCTCGTAAGGGTCTGTCAGATACAGCTCTTCGTACAGCCGATTCAGGATACCTTACAAGAAGACTTGTAGATGTATCTCAGGATCTTATTATCAGAGAGACAGACTGCTCGGCTGATAAGACAGAGAAGCCTGGTATCTTCGTTAAGGCATTTATGGATGGAGATGAAGTTAAGGAAAGCTTCCAGGAGAGAATCACAGGAAGATATGCTGCTGAATCCATCTTCGATGCAAACGGAGAGATGATCGTTAAAGTAAATCACATGATCACTCCTGCAAGAGCAGAGAGAGTCATTAAGTATGGTATACAGCCGGTAGACGGAAGACCGTTCCTTGATCCTGAAACAGGAGAAGAGAGACGCGATGCAAAGATGAAGATCCGTTCAGTACTTACATGTAAGTGCCGCCTCGGTATCTGCGCTAAGTGTTACGGTTCTAACCTTGCTACAGGTCAGGCAGTTCAGGTTGGTGAGGCAGTTGGTATCATTGCTGCTCAGTCAATCGGTGAGCCTGGTACACAGCTTACAATGAGAACCTTCCACTCAGGTGGTGTTGCCGGTGGTGATATCACTCAGGGTCTTCCTAGAGTAGAAGAGATTTTCGAGGCTCGTAAGCCGAAGGGTCTTGCAATCATATCTGACTTTGCAGGTAAGGTTGAAGTAAGAGAGACCAAGAGAAAGAAGGAAGTAGTAGTAAGCAATAAAGAGACAGGTGAGACAAAGGCATATCTTATTCCTTACGGATCACGTCTCAGAGTTAAAGACGGAGATGAAATCTTCGCAGCTGATGAGATTACAGAGGGTTCAGTAAATCCTCACGATATCCTTAAGATCAAGGGTGTTGAGGCTGTTCAGAACTACATGCTTCGTGAAGTTCAGAAGGTTTACCGTTCACAGGGTGTTGAGATCAACGATAAGCATATCGAGATCATCGTTCGTCAGATGCTTAAGAAGACTCGTGTTGAGGATGGAGGAGATTCAACAATCCTTCCTGATACAATGGTAGATGTACTTGAGCTTGAGAAGATCAATGAAGATCTTGAGGCAAAGGGACTTCGTCCTGCAACTTCAAATCAGGTTCTTCTTGGTATCACAAAGGCATCACTTGCAACAAACAGCTTCCTCAGTGCAGCTTCATTCCAGGAGACAACAAGAGTTCTTACTGATGCTGCTATCAGAGGTAAGGAAGATAATCTTATCGGTCTCAAGGAGAACGTTCTTATCGGTAAGCTTATTCCTGCAGGTACAGGTATGAAGAATTACAGATCTGTTATGATCGATTCTGAGCTTGTAAGAGATGTTCCTGAATTTGATGAGGATGAAATAGCATTCTCAGATGATGAGGAGTTTGTAGGTGCTGATGCAGCAGAAGATGCACCAGACATCGATGCAGAAGTTGAAGATATTGCAGATGAGACAGAGGATGTGACAGAAGAATAATTCTTTTGGCATAATCGTAAAAACATTTACAATGTCTCTTGACATTAGAATTTCAGATGTATATAATTATGGGGCATGCGCGAAAAACGCATGCTCCATTTAAATTTCTAAAAGAACGGAGGTGAAAACATGCCAACATTTAACCAGTTAGTCAGAAAGGGAAGACAGGATACTGTTAAGAAGTCTACAGCTCCTGCACTTCAGAGAAGCTTTAACTCTCTTAAGAAGAAGCCTACAAATGCTTCCTCACCACAGAAGAGAGGAGTTTGTACAGCTGTTAAGACTGCAACTCCTAAGAAGCCTAACTCAGCTCTGCGTAAGATCGCCAGAGTTCGTCTTTCAAACGGAATGGAAGTAACAAGCTATATCCCTGGTGAAGGTCACAACCTTCAGGAGCACAGCGTTGTTCTTATCCGTGGAGGAAGAGTTAAGGATTTACCTGGTACAAGATACCACATCATCAGAGGTACTCTTGATACAGCAGGTGTTGCAAAGAGACGTCAGGCACGTTCAAAGTATGGTGCTAAGCGTCCTAAGGATGCAAAGTAATTGTTTTTTAATTCTGGAACAATTACGGGGCCATATTTTAACAGTTTAGTGTGCTGGTTACATTTGGTAATGTTTTCAGCACGTACATGTTATTCGGTGGTTTTGAACCGATCGGATAATCATTATCCGAAGGGATCATTACTGACGGATTAATATGAGTACCTAAGAATTAATTATTATTAAGGAGGGAAGAATCGTGCCACGTAAAGGACATATAGTTAAAAGAGACGTACTCGCCGATCCTATTTACAACAATAAGGTTGTAACACGTCTTATCAATAACATTATGTTAGACGGTAAGAAGGGTGTTGCCGAGAAGATCGTTTACGGCGCATTTGACCGCATTAAGGAGCAGACAGGTAAGGATCCTGTTGAGGTGTTCGAAGAAGCAATGAACAACGTAATGCCTATGCTCGAGGTTAAAGCAAGACGAATCGGTGGTGCTACATATCAGGTACCTATTGAAGTTAGACCTGATAGAAGACAGGCTCTCGGACTTCGCTGGCTTACAAATTTCTCACGCCAGAGAACAGAGAAGACTATGGAAGAGAGACTGGCTCAGGAGCTTATGGATGCTGCTAACAATACAGGCTCATCTGTAAAGCGTAAAGAAGAGATGCACAGAATGGCAGAAGCTAACAAGGCATTTGCTCACTATAGATTCTAATCACAATCTGTTGATTGGAAATGTGCTAAGTTTATATTTGAGGTAAGGAGGAAAAAGCCTTGGCTGCAAATGGAAGAGAATATCCATTAGAGAGAACCAGAAATATCGGTATCATGGCACACATCGATGCCGGTAAGACTACTCTTACAGAGAGAATTCTTTACTATACAGGTGTTAACCATAAGATCGGTGAAACATATGAAGGTACAGCAACCATGGACTGGATGGAGCAGGAGCAGGAGCGTGGTATCACTATCACATCCGCTGCTACAACATGTCACTGGACTCTGCAGGAGCAGTGTAAGCCGAAGGCCGGCGCTCTGGAGCATCGTATCAACATCATTGATACACCGGGACACGTTGACTTCACTGTTGAGGTTGAGCGTTCACTTCGTGTACTTGACGGAGCTGTAGGTGTATTCGATGCTAAGGGTGGTGTTGAGCCACAGTCAGAGAACGTATGGCGTCAGGCAGATACATATCATGTACCGAGAATGGCATTCGTAAACAAGATGGACATCCTTGGTGCTAACTTCTTCAATACAGTTGAAGAGATTAAGACAAGACTTGGTAAGAAGCCGGTCGTTGTCAACATTCCTATCGGTAAGGAAGATTATTTCGAAGGAATCATCGACCTTTTCGAGATGAAGGAATATTTATATAACGATAATAAGGGTGAGGATATTTCTATAGTAGATATCCGTGACGATTTAAAGGATCTTGCAGAGGAGTGGCATAACAACCTCGTTGAGAACTGCTGCGAGCTTGATGATGAGCTTATGATGGCTTATCTTGAAGGCGAGGAGCCTTCAGTAGATCAGCTTAAGGCTGCTCTTCGTAAGGCTACATGCGCTCACATCGATACACCGGAAGGTGAGAAGGAAAGAGTTGTTCCTGTACTTTGCGGTTCTGCACATCAGAACAAAGGTATTCAGAAGCTTCTTGATGCTGTTCTTGAGTTCATGCCTGCACCTACAGATATCCCTGATATCAAGGGTGTTGATATGAATGGTAATGAGATCACAAAGAAGTCATCTGATGATGAGCCTTTCTCAGCTCTTGCATTCAAGATCGTTGCTGACCCATTCGTAGGAAAGCTTGCATTCATCAGAGTATATTCAGGAACACTTAACAAGGGTTCTTATGTACTTAATGCAACAAAGGATTATAAGGAGCGTGTAGGACGTATCGTTCAGATGCACGCTAATGATCGTAAGGATATAGATAAGGTTTACTCAGGAGATATCGCTGCAGTAGTAGGTCTTAAGAATACTACAACAGGTGATACAATCTGTGATGATCAGCATCCGGTTATTCTTGAGTCTATGGAGTTCCCTGAGCCTGTTATCGAGCTCGCTATCGAGCCTAAGACAAAGGACGGACAGGATAAGCTTGCTAATGCTCTTGCTAAGCTTGCTGAAGAAGATCCTACATTCAGAACTCACACAGATCAGGAGACAGGTCAGACAATCATCGCCGGTATGGGTGAGCTTCATCTTGAGATCATCGTAGACAGACTCCTTCGTGAGTTCAAGGTAGAGGCTAACGTTGGTGCACCTCAGGTTGCTTATAAGGAAACATTTACATCACCTGTTGATGTTGATTCCAAGTATGCTAAGCAGTCAGGTGGACGTGGTCAGTACGGACATTGTAAGGTTAAGTTTGAGCCTATGGATCCTAACGGTGAAGAGACATTCAAGTTTGAGTCAACAGTAGTTGGTGGTAACATTCCTAAGGAATATATCCCTGCAATCGGTGAAGGTATCGAGGAAGCTGCTCAGGCAGGTATCCTTGGTGGTTTCCAGGTGCTCGGTGTATCTGCTAACGTATATGACGGTTCATACCATGAAGTCGATTCTTCTGAAATGGCATTCCACATTGCCGGTTCTATGGCATTCAAGGATGCTATGAAGAAGGGTAATCCGGTACTTCTTGAGCCTGTTATGAAGGTTGAGGTAGTAATGCCTGAGCAGTACATGGGTGATGTTATCGGTGACCTTAACTCAAGACGTGGACGTATCGAAAGCATGGAAGATGTTGGTAACGGAAAGAAGGTTACAGCATATGTTCCGCTTGCTGAGATGTTCGGTTATTCAACAGACCTTCGTTCAAGAACTCAGGGACGTGGTAACTACTCAATGTTCTTCGAGAAGTATGAGCAGTGTCCAAAGAACATTCAGGAGAAGGTTCTGTCACAGAAGGCTTAATTCGGATAAAATTAGACGGATTAAACTATAAATATACTTGAAATTATAGCTAATCTTTAATATAATTGGGATTAGCGTGACGGTCGGGTGGTATCCCGCCCGACGTAAATTTTAGGGGCTCCGAAGTGAAGCGGAGCAAATACAATCCAGGAGGAATTTTAAAATGGCAAAGGCTAAGTTTGAAAGAACAAAACCACATTGTAACATTGGTACCATCGGTCACGTAGATCATGGTAAGACAACTCTTACAGCAGCTATCACAAAGGTACTTTCAGAGAGAGTAGCTGGTAACGCTGCAGTTGATTTCGCTAATATCGATAAGGCACCTGAAGAGAGAGAAAGAGGTATCACAATCTCTACAGCTCACGTTGAGTATGAGACAGAGAATCGTCACTATGCTCACGTTGACTGCCCGGGACATGCTGACTACGTTAAGAACATGATCACTGGTGCTGCTCAGATGGATGGAGCTATCCTCGTTGTTGCAGCTACTGACGGTGTTATGGCTCAGACAAAGGAGCACATCCTTCTTTCACGTCAGGTTAACGTTCCATACATCATCGTATTCCTTAACAAGTGTGATATGGTTGATGATGAGGAGCTTATCGAGCTCGTTGAGATGGAAGTTACAGAAGCTCTTGAAGAGTACGGATTTGAGAACGTTCCTATCGTTCGTGGTTCAGCTCTTAAGGCTCTTGAAGATCCTTCAAGTGAGTGGGGAGACAAGATCATGGAACTCATGAAGACAGTTGATGAGTACATCCCAACTCCAGAGCGTGATACAGATAAGCCATTCCTTATGCCTGTTGAGGACGTATTCACAATCACAGGTCGTGGTACAGTTGCTACAGGTAGAGTAGAGCGTGGTACACTCCACATGAACGACGAGCTTGAAATTCTTGGTATCAAGGATGACGTTAAGAAGACAGTTGTTACAGGTATCGAGATGTTCCGTAAGCTCCTTGATGAGGCTCAGGCTGGTGATAACATCGGAGCTCTTCTCCGTGGTGTTAACCGTGATGAGGTTCAGAAGGGACAGGTTCTTGCTAAGCCGGGTTCAGTAACATGCCATAAGAAGTTTACAGCTCAGGTTTACGTTCTTACAAAGGATGAAGGTGGACGTCATACACCTTTCTTCAACAACTATCGTCCACAGTTCTATTTCAGAACAACAGACGTTACAGGTGTTTGTAACCTTCCTGCAGGTACAGAAATGTGCATGCCTGGTGATAACGTAGAGATGTCAATCGAGCTTATTCACCCAATCGCTATGGAGCAGGGTCTTACATTCGCTATCCGTGAGGGTGGTAGAACAGTAGGTTCAGGCCGTGTTGCTACTATCATTGAGTAATCATAGATAGAATTTAGATTTTAAGGGCTTTCCGAAGAAATTCGGAAAGCCTTTTTTGCTTGTTAAAACTTCAGCAATCACCTTCCTTTTTTGTTGTTATGAAAAATGGATTGTGGTACAATTTTAAATGAATTTTTATGCGCTCCAAGAGGGCGAATGTCTTCCGGTGAACGTAGATAAATAAAAATCAGAGTTTTGCAAAGGAGTTTCTCTGCATAATGGACATAATAGATATATTACAATTACTTGGTGGAGTCGGACTCTTACTTTACGGACTTATTCTTATGAGTTCGTCGCTTGAGAAGATTGCCGGTTCGGGACTTGAGAGAATTCTTGAGAAGCTTACTGCTGACAATAACAAGAGTGTCGGCCAGGTGAAGAGCTGGCTTGTCGGCGTCGGAGTTACTGCTGCGATTCAGAACTCTGCGGCAATTACAATGAGATTAAGCGGTTTCGTTAATGCCGGGGTTATGAAGCTTATACAGGCACTTCCGGTTGTATTCGGTTCAAATGTCGGAAGTACGGTTACTGCCCAGATGCTCAGACTGGGTGATCTGAGTTCTGATACACTTATTCTCAGACTTCTCAGACCGTCTGCTTTGGCACCACTTGTTGTCGGAATAGGCGCATTTATTGTGCTTTTTTCCAAAAAGAAGCGCGCTAAAGATATTGCCGGAATTATGGTGGGCCTTGGTATGCTGTTCTATGGTATGACTCTTATGGAACAGATATTTGAACCTTTGAAGGATTCGCAGGATTTCAGACAGTTTATTTCATTCTTTGAAAATCCTGTATTTGGTCTTCTGGCAGGACTCATAGTTGCGGCGTTTATCAGAAACTCCAATGCTTCGGTCGGAATACTTCAATCACTTTCGGTTACGGGCGCAATCACATATGCAGTTGCAATTCCGGTAGTAATAGGAATTAATATAGGAAAATGTATGCCGATCGTACTCGGTATGATCGGTTCAAATAAGAAAGCAAAGAAGGTTTCGATGAGCTATGTGCTCTTCAATCTGTTCGGAGCTTTTTTCTGGATCGCATTTATTTATATAATTCATGCGACACTGGGGCTGCCTTTCTTTAATGATGTTGTTAACAGAGGCGGTATTGCTAATGTTCATCTTATTTACAACCTTGTGATCAGTCTTGTTTTGCTTCTCTTTACCGGAAAGATAGCGAAGCTTTCTGATAAGTTTATAGGTGAGGATGAAGTACTTGAGGGTGATAAGGAGCTTGCAAAGCTTGATGATATGCTCCTTGATACACCTACCGTCGCTCTTGAACAGTGTAAGAGCCTTATTAACAAGATGGGAGAGGCAATACTGGAGAACTATAAGATTGCGACAAGTATGATCTATAAATACGATGCCGGTCAGTTCCCTAAGCTTGAAGAAAATGAGGCGTTTATTGATAAATGTGAGACGGTTCTTTCAACATATATAGTAAAGATCGATCGCCGAAGACTTACACCAAGCGACAAGATGCTTGTTTCCGAAATTCTCAATTCTATAAGTGATTTAGAGAGAATGGGCGATTATTGCATGAGTATCGCTTATGTTGCTCAGGATAAGAATGAGAAGAATATACATTTCTCACCATATGGACATAAAGAGATTGATATTATTGTTGCGGCAGTTGAATATGCCATCGAGAGTACTATAAATGCATTCAAGAATGATGACAGCTCCACAGCTATAAGAGTAGAACCACTCTCGGAAGTAATAGATAATCTTAAGGATACTATAAAGAATCATCACGTTGAGAGACTTCAGTCAGGAGACTGCAGTATCGAAGGTGGAGTTTCATTGTTCGATCTCATCAACAGCTTCGAACGTATTGCCTCACATGCATCGAATGTTGCACTTCACGTTATCAAGCGTGTAAGAGGTGACGGTGACTTCGATGAAATGCATGGTCATGCAACAGATATCTTCAGTGAAGAATATAAAGCACTTTATCATTATTATGAATCACAGTATTTGAATCCGGTTCTTCAACCGATGAGCAAGGAAGAATATGACAGGCTTCTTGCGGACAGATTCAGACGTGAGGCTGAAATGGCAGGAAAATCGGGTGCAGATTCCAAGACTGAATCCGATCATAAGAAATCGGATAAAAACGATGAAAAGAAGCCGGATAAGAATGAGAAGGCTTCAAAAAATAAGAAAGATTCGAAATCTTCCAAACAGGATAAGGGAAGTAAGGCTTCTAAGGAGGCTAAATCCGAGACTGAAAAACTTACAGATAAAGCAAAGAAATCCGAAACTGATAAACCGGGAGAAACTGCTGATACATCTGTAGAGGATAAGAAGAAAAAGCAGTCTGATAAGAAACAAGTCGATAAAAAAGAACAATCAAAGAAGAAAAAGAAAAAGTAGAAAACACCCCGAACATAATTGTTCGGGGTGCCTTTTTTAGAATATACCTGATCAAATCAGGATTTTTCATAGTTGTAGACAAGAGTTCTGTTTATCCAATCCTGTATGAATGAATATACCTCGGAATGAGCCGGCTCGTTAAGAATCTCATGACGCATGTCAGGGAATAGATGGCATTCAATATCCTTGATTCCGGCTTCTACATATTTGTTATATACATATTTAACACCCTTGCCGAGGTTGCCGACTGGATCGAGTTCTCCGGAAACCAAAAGAATCGGAAGATCCTTAGGTATTTTATTGATATTTCTTTTCTGGTTTACATAACGCACAGTGGTTAAAAGAGCCTCATAACCATTCAATGTGAATGTAAATGTACAGCGTGGATCGCTATAATATTTTTCCATAATTTCAGGATCGCTGCATATCCAGGAATTGCTTTTGTCAATGCCGTTAAGATCATAAATCTTATAAGGTGCTGTATATGTCATATCCCTGATCTTAAGACTTCTGTGATGCCATCCCTTGGCTTTGGCCATTGCGCTGATCATAGATAGTCCTGCAGTGGTTGTGACATCATTTTCCTGACCTGTTCCGACGATTATGGCCCCTTTAAGACCTTCAGCTTTAAGAGACAGATAACGTCTCAAAAGGTAGGAGCCCATGCTGTGACCTAACATATAGTAAGGCAGATCGGGATAAAGACTCTGAGCTGCCGAACGAACTCTGTGGATATCACGGATAAGTGCATCAGCAGGACGCGAATCTGCTACATAGCCCCAGTTTTCAATGCTTGTAACAGATTGTCCGTGACCGAGATGATCATGACCGAATACTACATACCCCTGATCGGTCAGAAACTTGGCGAAATCTTCATAGCGTTCGATATATTCAACCATACCGTGAATGATCTGGATAACAGCTTTGGGTTCAGAGTCCGGAATTCTGCATATAACATGCAGGGCTGTCTTTCCATCACATGACGGAATGCTGTAGTTTTTCTTCTTCACTATATAACCCCTCCTATACAATACTAACTATAAATAACCCATAACATAATAACACAACATACAGTATAAATGCAAAATATAATCACTATATAAGGAGGTTTTCTGATTACTTCAGGAGGTTATATAATGGGAGGAATTGCTTTATAGATAAGAAATGGCAAATTTCTTTGGTAAATTCTTATAATAATCTTTGTTAAATACTTACAAAATATTTGACTATGGGAAATAATGAAGTATAATTAGACTTGTTGGGAGATTATAGAAGGGTACCGAGGGCTTATTGACTTTACATTATTTATCTTTTGTGGTGCCTCAGCTTTTTGGGATTGAGGATAATTAAGATGAAAAAACAACATAAAAATGCCGGATTTTCGCTTGTGGAGCTTATCATTGTTATTGCTGTGCTAGCAATACTCGCTATGGCTATAGCACTTGCGGTTGTTCATTATATAGAAAAATCCAGGCATGCTACTGATGTTGAGACTGCAGATGAGATAGCAAGGTGCATAGCAAATGAGCTTCTTGCGGATGATCTTGAGTTTAATGATAACCCGTCTTTTACAGTCAAGGTTGACGGAACTCATACGGAGATTACAGCAGTCAATATTCCGAATGCGGCAGAGCATATGAATAAGGTGTTTGAAGGCTTGAATATAGTGAATTATACTACGCCGACCAATACGGGAGCCGATACTTGGACAAGCTCGACGACGGAGATGAAATGTAAATCATCAAAGACAGCATCGACTGAAACGGGAGATGACGGAAGCGGAAACAGTACGTTGAGAGAATATAATGTTGAGCTTGATTCGGAAGGAAAGATAGTTAAAAATATATATCGTGTTGAAGACTGATGCTATATTTGATACAGCTCAATATTCAGGGATCTCGAGGAGAGATCCCTTTTTTATTATATGGTAATTCTTTGTTTATGATCATTATTAATATATTATTAAATTGGGCAGAATATTGATATTTTTCGTCGAATTTCTAATAGTAAAAAACTAACAAATTTATTTGTTGATTATTCACAGAAAAAACACTGAATATCTTGATTTATATGTGATTTTTGTTTGACTCAGTGCATATAAAGATTATATAATTATAGTGTATAAATGCCTGTATTCTAACCTTGTTTATACAGGTTTTTACGAAGGAGAAATAGTTTTTATGTAGTTGGATATTTATGAAAGGATAAGCAGTAATTTATGAGGATTAAAAGTGCCGAAAACAGAATTACTGATACAAGAAAAGGCTTCACTATGGTGGAGCTGATTGTCGTGCTTGTAGTTCTTGCTATTATTGCTGCCTTCATTATTCCGGCTTTACTTGGCTTTATAGATAAGGGTAAAGAAAGCGAGTATAAGGCTCATGCAGAGGCAGCACTTGCCGCAACTCAGACTGCGCTTTCCGACCTTTATAATGATGCGAGCAGCAGTTATACACCTGTCAAGAGAGAAAGTACAAGAAAACTTGCAGGTGCGCCTGAAGATACTGCATTTACAGTATGGACCGAAAAGGTTCTGTGGGATGGAAGAACTAAAGCACTCGAGAGTGAGATTGCTTCATATACGATAATCAAAGCGATATATAAAGAAAATGAAAATGTCTATATGTACTATGACGGTGCAGAGTGGACAAAATATGATAACGAAAGGGATGCCAAGAAAGCGGCAGTCGGAGTTGACGGGGAAGATAATACGAATTCACTCGGAGATAATGTAATCTTTGTATGGCCGTATAAGAGAGATTATGCTTATCTTACGGATAAAGAGGGCGATCCGGATCCTCAGCAGTCTCCGGACGGACCAATCATTAAGATTGTAACATTTCATACAGACAGATCCCTTCTTTCACAGGCATATTTTCAGAGAGTCGGCAAACCGGGAAGCTCTGTCAGAGATTCTGTAAAAGTTGTTTTCTGGAAAAACGGAGATACGATCACATCGGATTATTGGGATGGTACTGTATTTACCGAGAACGAAAATTATCAGTATACATTTCACACTTCTACAAGCGTGAACTTAGGCGGATGGCTCCCTAATTCCGAGGACAACCATGATTATATCTGCGTGACCAAAGATGATGTTATTGACTACATTTTCAATTTATCACCTGATGAGATTTCGGAGTTTGATTTTTATGCGGATCTTTATACCAACGGAAAGGTGGATGAGGTAACGCTCGGAAAGAGTCAGTTCAGAAGTTTTGTGGATTCATTCGGTTCGGATATAACAGGAATTGAAAAGGTTGAATTGTCTGATGATGAGATTCCTGAGATAGGTTCATTTGCTGAGAATTACGGAGCTCAGAGAGTTGATGATAACGAAAACAGAAGAGCTATGATCTATGCATGGGTCGATGGAAGTACTGTTAAATGGTGCACAAATGCACTTGTGGCATATATGCCTGCTGACTGCAGTGATTTCTTTAAGGGCGGAGATAATCTGGTCGGACTTGATTTCAGCGAATTTGATTCTTCAAGAGTGACTGATGTGAGCGGAATGTTTGCTGAATGCGAGAATTTACAGGAAGTTACACTGGGTGGCAGCCTTGCTTCTGCCGGTATTACGGATGTAAGTGAAATGTTTGCCGGATGTACCGCGCTTTCATCGGTTGATTCTTCAAGTATAGGCTCGGGAACACTTACATCGGTTTACGGTATGTTTAAAGACTGCAGCTCACTGACAGGAGATATTATATTTGCGGATTCTTTCAATACTTCTTCAATCGAGAGCTTCGAGGATATGTTTGTTAACTGCGGAGCTTCGTATATTGATGCAGGAAAGATAGATACATCTTCGGCGACGAGTTTAAAGAATATGTTCAAAGACTGCAGTAATCTCGGGGCACTTGATGTCAGCGGATGGAATGTATCTAAGGTCAGAACTCTGGAAGGTACATTCAGAGGATGTTCGAATCTCAGCCTTACTGTAGACGGATGGTCACTGGGTGAGTGTACGAATTTAAATAATACTTTTAACGGATGCAGTTCTTTAGGTTCAATGGATATGAGTGCTCTGGGACTTTCCGGAAAGCTTACAGGCATGAACAGTACTTTCAGAGATTGTTCGGGACTTACAAGCATTACATTTCCTGAGAATTTTGATACTACATCTGTATCAAGTATGGAAAACCTTTTCAACGGATGCAGCAGCATCTCAGAGCTTAATCTTATGATGTTTGATACGCGTAATGTAACAGGTTTTACAGGAATGTTTAACGGCATGACAAGTCTTACTACGATTTATGCAAGCCTTGACTTTGTTGTAAACAGTGATGATGTTGTGATGTTCGAAGGAGATGAAAACTTATTTGGCGGACATACACATTATTCGGATGAATTAAGCAGTAAGGATACTTCTAAATATGCATGGATCGATATGAGAGATAAAAAACCGGGATATTTTTACGGATTATCCTTCAAAGCGGTTCTGAGCAAGTCGGAATTCCAGAAGCTGTTTAAACAGGAAACAAGAGATGTTGTAAAGGTTGATTACGGTGAACATGAATTTGCAAGTAATGTCTTTAATGTTACGGATGCAGCATCTTCATCCACCGGTTCTTATATATATGCATGGAGAGACGGGACTACTGTAAAATGGTGCACAAATGCACTTATTGCATATATGCCTCCTGACTGCAGTAAGTTTTTCCAAAATAATACAAATCTTTATAAATTCAGCTTCAGAGGTTTTGATACTTCTCTGATCACAACGATGGATGACATGTTCGGTTGTACCGCAGACGGTACCAGATCCAATCTTTCCGAAATTGATTTCGGAGATGATTTCAGAACTGATAGTCTGACTATTTTAAGAAATGCTTTCAGACGATGCATAAAACTTGAGAGCCTTGATCTTAGCGGATGGGATGTAAGTAATGTCACGGATCTGACTGATACATTTGCCAGATGCAAGGGCTTAAAGGAAATCAATCTTTCCGGTTGGGATGTAAGCAATGTTAAATATATGCAAAGTACCTTCAGAAACTGTGAGGTACTGACTTACCTTGATCTTAGCACCTGGCATACTGACAGTCTTGAAACTATGCAGCAGATGTTCTTTCAGTGTTATAAGCTTAAAACCGTAAAATTTGATAATTGGAATGCTGAGAATCTGCTTAATGTGTCCAGCACTTTTAACAGTTGCAGCAGTTTGGAAACAATCGATCTTAGCGGCTGGGATACAAGTAAAGTGAGATCTACAGCTAATATGTTTAATGGTTGTACTAATCTCAAGACTGTTGATCTGAGCGGCTGGACAACAGTGGGTATTGACGGAACCGTGGCAGTTTCGGTAACCAATAGTTCAGAAAAAACCTCAGGCTTTGAGAATATGTTTAATGGATGTTCTAAACTGACTACCATATATGAGACACAGGATTTTGTTTTTGTTAAAAATATAAAAACAGGTAATATGTTTAACGGCTGCAATTCACTTGTCGGAGGTGCGGGAACGCAATTTTCTGCAAGCGGAAATGGAAATAAACCTGCATATGCAAGAATCGATGATCCGGAAAACGGAAAGCCGGGATATTTTACGATGAAATAATAGTTTTAGATTATAGATGATGAATAGTTAAGTAGGGTTTGTTATGGGTAGACAAAGAACAAATAAACTTAATAATGTTCAGAATCGAGGCTTCACTCTCGTCGAGTTGATAGTCATTCTTGTGTTGCTTATGATCCTCATTACACTTGGAATAGGCGGTATCTTTGCATGGCAGGATTGGACTCGCTTTAAGCAGGAAAATACCGGTGCCGAGAGTATATTCTATGCTGCACAGAATCAGCTTAATGAGCTGAATGCAAACGGTATGATGGATGATAAGATTTATCCGGTGCTGGAGTCCTTTACGGATAATCATTTATTGGGTACTCCTGAACAGCCGAATTATTTTGATGGGGATACTATTTCCTTTGATCTGAGTGACGGCACAACAGAGTACTACAGATGGCTTTCGGACGGAAGTCTTAATGGAGCAATATGGAGAAGTCCGGCCGATGCGGCAGACATAGATGACCCGGACAACATTACCAATTATCAGGGAAATATATATTATCTTTCGGCTGACAGAGGCGACTTTGACAGATATCTGAAAGGCGAGCTTCAGAACTCCGAAGGTGACAGGGATGCGGTACTTCTCTTTGATATCATTACACCTTACATTTCAGATAAATCTGTTTTAAATGGAGCTATCTGGATGGAGTTTTCGCCTGAAGCAGCTCAGGTATTTTCCGTATGCTACAGCGACAGGGTTACAAGCTTTACTCATAACGGTGGAGACAGATCGGTTGAAAGTAATGCTTCATCCGCAAGCGTTCTTTTCAGACAGGAATCGAAAAGAAGAGATCTGCTTATCGGTTATTATGCGACTGAGTCAATGTCGGTTCCGTTGATCGGAAAGAGTAAGGGAATGACAACGGGACTTGAGCTTCGTAATGATGAAACTCTGAGTCTTGTTATTAATGCCGGTGAGTCAATAGATACATCGGTTGTATATGATGTTGTTGTATATAACGGAAATGATAATAATGCCAAGAACAGGCTTATGTCATTTTCTCTTAATGCTGCTGATATTCCGGAACTTACCGGAGAAAATAAACCGGTAGCAAATGCTGAAATGGCAGGTAAGAATCCGGTTACTGTTAATGCGACTTTCTATGAGGGCGTTTATAAATCATCTACACCTAAAGAAATTCGTATTCCGGTCTGGAAAGATCAGGAGATTGATGAAGGAAAGACTGTCTGGAAGATTCATGTAGTTCTTGATGCTGCTGATGTTCAGGCTCAGTCATGCCTTTATGTAGATCGTAAGAATCCGGATGAAAGCTTTATCAATACATACAGCTTTTATGGTTTCGGCTTCACCATGAACAGAATAAATAAGATAAGCTGTGGAGTTTCGGCTGTAAAAGACGGTGACATCAGAGGAGAAGAAAATCTTACAAATACCGAAAGCCCGACATTTGCAAATGTTGAGACAAGCGGTGGAGTTAAGCTTTATACAATAAAGAACGGAAGACATCTCTATAATGTCAGATTCGAGACAGATTATAAGGTCGGAACAGGTGACAGAACATTTAAGCTTGCCAATGATATTGACTGGAATGAATTCGTAAACAATCCGGCAACAGATGATGGATGCAATTATTTTCTCAACTCATATGCAGCAGGTGGAAACGAGGAAGGCATCAATTTTGAAGGACTGGATTATTCCGCAAACGAAATAGATAATGTGCTGGCTTCGGGAATCGATGTGACCGATACAAGAAATTACAGATTCCCTGGCTTTAGAGTACTTGCTGAAGGCGATACATTTACCGGCCTTAAAAAGAAGGGTGAAAATGAAGGAGATCCGAATGAGGTTTACTGTATAAGTAATCTCCGAATAGCTTTCAGTGCAAATGTATTGTATGGCGTATATGGTCAGATCAACAGAGATTTCTGGAGTAATTCCTCATATACCATTTCAAGTTTCGGAAGTTATACGGAATATTCGGCATCTCATCCGGTGCTTGCATCGGTCAGAAGAGGTGAATGTCCGGTCGGACTTTTTGCGGAAAATAACGGCTCGATCGAGGATCTCGCATTGAACCATCACAGAGTTATCGGAATGGAGCTTCTGAAGGATTACAGAAACAGCTCTTCAACAGGAACATTGGTATATACCAATATGTCAGGTGGTTTCGTTGGAAATAACTTGGGATATGTTAAGGGACTTACTCTCCGTAACGTTAATTCCATTACGGATGAAGATACTATCGTAAATGAGCCTGCTGAGAATTATTCCAAGGTCAACGGCAAAACAGATGTCGGAGGAATCGTAGGACGTGAGTCATGGGCTCATGATACATATGAAGGCGCAACTGCGGAACTTATTAATCTTGCTAATTATGGCAGAGTTTCCGGTATGGAAAAGGTCGGAGGAATAGTAGGTAATGCTTATGTTATAAGAACTAACCATAATAAGGTTCAATTGGATGGTAACATACGTGGAAGACTCAGCTATTTTGACGATGGTTATACATTATTCGGAAAATATAATAATAATCTTGAACTTACAAATCTGAGCGAGTTGAAGTCATTATCCGGACACGGAATTAAAATGATCGATCATATAGTTATTAAGAACTGTGTGAACAGAGGACTGGTATCCGGTGATGATCTGATCCATGATGAGTATCTGGTTTATTACGGAGGAACTTATAATTCTCTGACATCAAACAGTCTTTACAGATGCTCCTTCATTGGAGGTATAGCAGGAATAGCGATTGACGGTATATTTATGGATTCGAGATCTGACGGCTATACGGGATTCGCAAGCGATCTTGGAAGAATTGTTATTGAAGATTGTTCTTCATACAGACTCTATTCACCGACGGAGATAAAAACTCTTGAGTCGAGTGAAGGCAGCGGAGCTTTCCCGAACGGACGGATCAAGGATATGATCCAGCATGATTATTACGTCGGAGGACTTGTGGGTTACTCAAGACTTGTAACCTATAACAATTGCTCAAATGCATCTGTCGATGCGATTACTGAGGAAACAGAGGGCTATAAGCCTTTCGTATTCGGACGTAATTATGTCGGAGGAATGTTCGGATGTTATGATACATCTGTAATCAATGGAGACGGTGCAGTCAACACTGTCGGAAACAGAACATATAATGCGGTAAATTATATCAATACTATCGGTGTCATGCATGTCGGAGGATTTGCCGGCGGAGCGGGAATCGGAGATGACATACGTCAGGGATTTTATTTGTCTTATCCGTCATCGAATGAGGGCTCACAGGTTTCTCAGGTACAGGGCCAGATTACAAGAAGTGTCAGAGATGTTTGTAACAGGGCTGTCGTTTTGGGCGTGAGAAGAGACAAACTCGACTATGCGAAGGATTCAGGAATTGTTTATCTTCAGGATAGAACAATAAACCTGGGAGTTCTGGATGCAAATAACAGAGTTCTTAATAATATGCCGGATTCATGCATAGGCGGAGTTCTTGGTAACTCGCGTTTTATAGGTGTTAATCTTGATAATATTCAGGATACGGAGACGAAGAATTATGCTCTGAAGCTTATCGGAATTGACGGTACTTTTGATACAGCTGACTATGACGACTGTATGGATGCTGACAGTTATTCCTATTACGGTGGAAATGCTGTAGGCGGAATAGTAGGAAAGCTTATCGGAGCAGGCGGTATAGGACTTAATCCTGAAAACGATTCTTCATCAACCATCAGTGCGGTTGTTTATGGTGAAGATTCTGTAGGCGGATGTGTTGCCGGATCAAGTAATGACAACAGAACGGTTCAGAGAATAACAGTAAAGAACTCGCTGATAATCGGAAGAGATATGGTCGGAGGATTATCAGGTAAGAATCATTACACAGTAGTCAAGGGAGTTGATTGCGGTAATTACAGAGTTTACGGAAGATATTCCGTCGGTGGTGCCGTAGGTTCGATAAACTATGATAATAATAGTGCTGAAATATATATTACAAAAGAAAACAATGATATGGTTGAGGTCAGAGGAAAAGCATATGTCGGCGGAGTTGCCGGAACATGTCTTTCTTCAGCCGGCAGTCTGAATGGAAGAATAGAAAACGTTTCAGTTGAAGCGGAAGAATTCGCGGGTGGAATAGTCGGAGCAGCCTATGGAAACAATAATAACAGAAAGAATTACAGCGTTAATAATATCAGAGTAAAAACTTCTGATATTACTGTTACTGCTGAAAATGCATTTGCCGGCGGATTCATCGGACTTTATGCATTTCATAAGGGGCGCGGAGCAAATAGTGGCGTTACACAGGAAAACGCATTTACGATAGCAGAAGATATTACGGAACCAAAACAGGTTTATATGGATGTTACAGATTCGAAACTGGATACATGTTATCTTATAAGACTTGCCGAAAATATGAGTAATACATCATCGGCCGTAGCGAATGTTGTAAACAGTGAAACCGCAGAAAGCGGTAATTGGGGATTAAATCCTAATCTGGGAAATGAAACGGTTACGTCTTCACAGATGACATTTGACGGTGCGATATTTGCATCTACAAATGTATCGGTCGAGGCTCCGCTTTTTGCCGGCGGAGTGTTCGGATATATTCCGAATGGCCTGAATGTAAAGTTTTCTGTTTCAAACAAATCGGTTGTAAGCACAAAGGTTACGGCTACGGGACCGGCAGTAGATGCACTGTTTACTGATGATCTGATTGTAGGTGTTCAGGACAGTAAGTTCCTTTATTCAGGAGGAATAATAGGTCGTGTTCCCGATAAAGTTACAATCTCCGGTGCGTCATATAACGGAGTGATAACGAATCCTGATTCGAATTACTCAGGTCAGATTGCGGAAGTAAATGACGGACGTCTCGAGAAATGTATAATTAAATCTTTCAATAACGAAACTACTAAAAACGGATATATGGGAGGTCTGGTTGGATTAAACAGCAACAATGGTGTTATTTCAAGTGATAATGTTATAGAGTCCAAAGCCAGTTTGACAGGAAGTAAAGTACTTGGCGCTTATATGGGAAGAAACCTTGCGGATGTCTATCTGTCGCAGGTTGTTACATATAGTGAAAATCCCGATAATCATGTGGTTACATATGAGTACGGACCTTGGGGCAATTGGAATAATATCAGCGACAGTAATCTGGTAAGCTTATCTGTCGGAAATGATGTCCAGGGCAGTGCGATCGGATTCCTCATAGGTGAAAACTTCGGAACCATAGATATAAGGGATTCTTCACTGGAGTCTACAAAGATTTCCGGTGCCGAATATGCAGGATTATATGCGGGAATTAATCGTGGTACCGGTGAGATATATGACAGCCGTATTAAGTTTGATTCAAATAATCAGCCTAGAGAAGACAGTACAAGAGTAAATGTAGGTGTTGAAAATGTAATCAATTCCAAAGCTAAGCTTACAGTTAAGGATGTTGATGCTGTTGGACTTGTTACCGGAAAGAACACCGGCAAGATTGAGTATATAGTAACATCTTCGAATACGGTTGCATTTGGCCTTTCGGCAACCGGCGAGACTTATATGGGCGGAATAGCCGGAGTAAACGGTGACGGGCCTGATGACGGTGTTATCAGATACTGCTTTAACTATATGAATATAAGCGGAGGAGATAAGACCGGAGGTATAGTAGGTCTTTCTGACGGAGTATCGGTATTGCAGCAATGCGATAACCATGCAACGTTAAATGCACGTGAGGTTGCAGCCGGAATAATCGGTTGGAGCAGTGAAAAGGTTACATCGGATTACAGTAATGAAATATCCGATTGTGTTAATACAGGAAATATCAGAACAGATGATGGTTCTGACAGAGCCGGAATCGCAGGAAAGGTATTATACGGAGAAGTTACTCTGTGCAGAAATTATGCACCGGATCTTGATTACGGAATCTGTGCAGGAGATGATGACGGAGTAACATATTCCAAGAACCTTGAAGCAGGTGGACTCAACGAAGGCATTGAAGGAAATGATAATCCTATTGCACCGGTTGACAAGGCTGAACTGGAAAGAAATTTCTATCTTTTCGGTGAATCGGGTAATCTGACCGATAAGCTTCCGAGTGATGTTAATTCCGGCAGCGGATCGGGCGGTGAATCAGGCGGAGAATCAGGCGGTGAGTCAGGCGGAGAATCCGGCGGTGAGTCAGGCGGAGAATCCGGCGGAGACGACAACAAAGCATTCCCGAACGTTGATTTTTCGGATTATATAGGAGCTCATCCTGATAATCAGGATAAGCCTTGGTACAATCAGTATCTTGAAAACTGGGGTCCAAGCTATCACAGCGATATTAGGAATTATATAAGAATATACAATAGCCAATATGAAACAAATAATCCGATGTACAGTGAATATCCGTGGTTTAAGGAATTCACACAAGCTCAGTATGGCACCGAGGCTGATAATCCGGATTTTATGGATATTTGTGCTAAGGTCTACAGTGTTTACAGAGTAATTCATCCGGAAGATGCGGGGCTTTCCTTTGCAGATTATATGGCAGTATATGAGTATATCTATAAGAAAGGAAGTATACCTTCTTCAATCCCAACGGCAGAGGATATGATGCCTGATGCTGACGGGAATTCAGATAATACTTCAGATGAAGTGGCAACAGATGAGGCTGCAACATCAACCGGAGAGGCTTCTGATGAAAGTGTGACAGCTGTTGATGATGCGGTGGATGAAAGCGTGCCGGTTGCTTCAGTGGATGCAAGTATGACAGTTTCGGTAAATGAAACTACGGATAACGAAACGACAACTGATGAGCCTGAAGGTAAGACGGTTATAGCTGAGACTGCAGAGAATATCGATTATGCAACTGCTCCTGCAAGTTTCAGTGAAAATGCATTTAGCATAGTATTTCCTCAGGAAATACTGGATTTAAAGACTAATGATAATCATTTAGTGACTACAATATATGGCTGGGATGGAGATTACGGACCTAAAGCGGAAATTAACAGTCGAATACATACCTGGGGTCCACAAGATAATCCTTGGCTGCTTAGTGCTTATCAAGCATCGGGAATGAGTGAAACCGACTTCCATACTTATATGTCTAAAATCTATGCAGCATATAGATATTACGGAAATGATTATTCCTCAGCGACATTGGAAAACTTCCTAGAATATGTAAGTAAGGTTTTTGAAACGGGTTCGCTTGATCCTAACAGTGGTGGAACAGTAGTAGTACTTAATGATGACAGCCATTGGCCATGCAGGCTTTATGTCCTGGATAGGGGCAATGTAGATACTCCTGATTGTTTACTTACATTTAAGAGATATGAGGATTATTATATAAGTGCCGGTATTACAATGGATGTAAATCCGGCCAATACAAAGGGAATCGGGCTCTTTAAGGCGATGGATGAAGCGTTTATCGACATGGCTGAAAATGAGACAGACTATCCGAATAATGATTCGGGCGATACTTGGGGATTCGTTAAGAGCGGAGAATAACAGATGGTAAATATTGTTCGAAAAAGACGATATAATAAGGGTGCTGCAATGGTGGTTTCTATAATCATCATTGCAGTGCTTATGATATTTGCATTTTCGCTTATATTGATCTCCTACAATCTGTATGCTTCGCAAAATAAAAATATTGCAAGTATAAGAAATATGGAGGCTGCAAATACTCTCAGCATTTCTCTTCAGCAGGAAATGACCGATGAGAATGCCTGGGATGAAAGCAATCTCTGGAATTATGTCAGATTTAATCTTTTTGATCTGGATGATACATCGACAGGCGCATGGCCTTATTATTCACCTTTGAAGGCCGGAGATATAGGCTATGAACCGGGACATGACCGGAATGCTGCCGTGAAGGAGTTTAGGCTTGATTCAAATTCAGGCGTTGAGTGCCTTCCTGCTGAAACATTTGTAAGAGTATACTGGACGCTGCCGGATGATATAAGCGCAGCGGATTATCTGGCAACTTCAGACCCGGAATTCAGAATGGAAGCTAAACGAGGAGCCAGATTATTTATTGAAATACAATGTAATACGGGAAGTCAGTCATATAAGGTTACAGAGATTTTGCAGCTTGATGTAGAAGAAATGACTATGCCGGATGATGAAGACAAACAGAATAAGCTGGAGATTTATTATTCGAATTATATTTCAGCAGCTGAATACCACGAACGGATTAACCGTAATGAGAAATGGACATGGATCCACGAGGCGAGAAAATGATAAAGAAGTATTCGAGAAAAAAGAATAATAGGGGCTCCACTATGGTTGAAACTCTTGTTTCTTTCGTGGTGATTGCTGCGGTTTTGGCCGCTCTATATGCTATTGTCAGCTTTTCTACCAGACTGTGGATGAATTCTGTTGATGCGGCAAATATTCAGCAAAGCTTTACCGATGAGATTGCAAGAATAAATCCGAACACCAGTGCGGTTGACATAACTCATTATACAGCGGGACCCGTAATTGATTCCGAAGACGGAAAACAATATGCGGATTTTGAACTTGTATCTGTGGACAGTGTAAGTGGTGAAACTACAACGATAAAGCTGAATAATATCAGCGCGGACAGCTATGTCAGTATAGAAAAGTCAGTTGAGGACGAGAATATTGCAGCACCGAAGGCTATAGTATTTAAGCATAAGAGTCAATTGGAAGATGTTGATGACGGAGATTGATACATGAAGGAAGCTCTCAGGAAAAAACATAACAACAAAGGTATGACGCTGGTTGAGATGGTGGTCAGTTTTGCACTTCTCAGCATTCTTGTTGCGGCTTCTACGGTTATCATATCAAATGTGACGGCTCTTTATTATCGGGTGAAAGGCGAGAATTACTCACGTCAGATAAGCAATATTGTAATAACTAAGGTTTCATCCGAAATAGCCGGGGCAAAGTTCAATCAGAGAAATTCAGCCATGAGTCCGAAGATCCATACAAAGGTAGACGGTGCTGATGTTGATGGAACGGCTATAGAAATATATGATCGTACGGATACAAGGGTTTACATTTATGCAAAAGACGGCATTCTGGTACTAAAATATCCGAAAATATCGGATGAAGAAAAGCCTGAGAACAACAGAGTCTCAAATGAATGGAAATATGATCAGAGTATCTATAATGACTTTAGTATAAAGGAATTATATTTTGTGCAGGCAAATACTGCAGATAATGAAGAGCTAGCCGCAGAATACGGACTTACGGGAGTAGATCCTACAAATTATCACGATAATGTTGTAGCAGTCTATATGACCTTAACAAGTCCGAAATACGGGGAGTTTAAGGTTTACAGATATGTGAAGATCTACGAAGCTCCGGAGACGGGGTTCACAATTGATATTATTGAATAATAACCCGATACGCTTTATAATTAAAGGATAAGCAGGGGTTGGATTAATGCTTAGATGGGGTATAGAATGGGGCGACAGGAAGAAAGTATTAAATTTGGGCGAGTCTTAAAAATAATCCTTATCATAATAGGTGTACTGATAATCTGTGCAGCTGTTTTCTTTTCATTCTATATTCGCGTCAATGCCAAGCAATGTCTTCGAGATGCGAAGAATGTTCATATGGCACTTAATTCAATTGAGATTGAGTATTATGCTCAAGGTAAATCCATATATGATCCGACTAGGTATTCGGGACTGGCACCGGGAGTTCAGGATGCGGTTTCGAATCTGGTTGAAAATGAGGGTCGATACAGACTTCTCGGATATGATGATCAGAACCATCGTATAACCGTACTTCAGTATAGAAACGGTTTCTATGAAGTGAATTACTACGCTTCTCCGACAGAAGAGGTCTGGGAAGTAAACTATCTGATGAATATTTATCATTTAAGTGATTGATATAGTCATCTTACTGATATAAATGGGGAATTGAGGAGAACATGGGATGTTTTGGCTGACGGCATCAATAATTGCGGCAAGAGTATTGATTGAAATTATATTCTTTGCAATAGGTGCGTCGATCTTTTCCTTCTTAAATGTGGTAATATACAGGCTTCCGCGGCATATGGGTTACGTAGAAGGAAAATCCATGTGTCCGACCTGCAAGCATACATTATATGCAAAAGATCTTATTCCGATTATTTCTTGGATAAGTCTGAAAGGGAAATGCAGATATTGCGGCGAGAAGATATCTGTGAGATATACGGTTGTCGAAGTGATCGGCGGTATAGCGGCGGTTGCGGCGACCCTGATCATCGGTATTAATCTGTGGGCGTTGGCTGCATTTCTTCTGATAGGAGTATTTACTGTAGCTATATGTATTATATATGACAGATTCACTGCTATGAAAAAAGGGGAATAATATGGCAAGCTATAAGTATAAGGCTAGAGATGAAGAAGGAAATGTTATTTCCGGAAGAATGAAGGCTGTTGATGAAAATGACCTTCATGAAAAATTGAAAAACGATAATATGTTTCTGCTTGATCTGAAGGAAGAGACATCAACCAGGAAGGGTACCAAGAGACTTAAGCTGGACAGACTGGCTGATTTTGCGAGGAGTATTTCGAAGCTTCTCGGAGCCGGAGTTACGCTGGTGAGGGCACTCGGTATTGTTTCCGAAGATGAATCGATCTCCGAAAAGGAAAGAGAAATATATCAGAACGTTCTTAAACAGGTAAAATCCGGAATGACATTTTCGGATGCGCTTGAAGAGCAGGGAGATACCTTCCCGACACTGTTTGTCAATATGATAAGAAGTGCGGAATCGGGTGGAAATCTTGATGAAACCTGTATGAATATGGCGAATTATTACAGCAAGGAATACAGAATAAATCAGAAGATTTCCAGTTCCATGGTTTATCCGAAGATTCTGACAGTCCTTATAGTTATAGTTCTTATAATAATTATGGGATTCGTTCTTCCACAGTTTGAATCGTTGTTTGCACAGATGGAATCGCTGCCTGTCACAACACGGATTCTGATGGGAATCAGTAATTTCGTGGCAAATTATTGGTATCTTCTCATTTTCTTCTGCGTGATCCTCTTTATGATCATAAAGGTTGTTTTCGCAATTCCTTCCGTGAAGCTTTGGAGGGATAAGATGGAACTCAGGATCCCGAAGATCGGCAGACTGAAAAAGATAATATATACGGCCAGATTTGCAAGAACGCTTTCGAGCCTTTATTCTGCGGGAATTCCGATTATCACATGCCTTCAGATTGCCAAAGCAACAATCGGAAATTCATATATTGAATCTCAGTTTGAAAAGCTTATTGCGGATGTACGTTCCGGTGAAACACTTAGTTCCGGAGTGGATAAAATAGATGGATTTGTCAAGAAGCTTCCATCCTCCATTAATATCGGTGAGGAGACCGGAGCACTTGATCATATGCTTATTTCCATAGCTGATCAGATGGATTACGATTCTGAGATAGCTACGGAGAAGATGGTTGCAATGCTTGAACCTGTGATGATCGTTATTATGGCAGTTGTGGTCGGATTCATAATGATTTCGATAATTCAGCCGATTTACGGTTCATATCAGGCGATTGCCGATAATACCATGTAATAAGGGGGATAGCGAATTGAGTGTAAGTGTATATCTAAATAACCTCCAGGTGCAGATAGTTATCGGCACCCGTGGTAAAAAGGGAAAATTTCAAAACTCAATTATAGTTGAAGCTCCTGAGGGCAGTATCATAAACGGAATGGTTATGGACTCTGACAGCTTTACATCATTTTTGAGGGGAGTATGGGCTCAGAATAAGTTTCCGAAGAAGGATGTTCATCTTGTTGTAAACAGCAATAAGATTCCCGGAAGACTGGTAGATGCGCCGAAGCAGAGCCCTCAGAAGATGAGACAATTCCTTTCGAGAGAACTGTCTGATATGCAGAGAGAAGATGAGAAGTCCATTATCTGTTTTAATGAGCTTGGTGGTGCCGAAAAGGGTATGGCGAAGCTGTATGCAGAGATGGTACCGCACAATCTGGTTAAGGATTATCTGGATATTTTTGCGGCTGCAGGTATTGCTGTTAAAAGCATAACTTCTGCCGAAGGAAGTATTATAGGCCTCCTGGAACAGACTGTTGCAAAACAGTATAAGACCTTTGTACTGCAGATTACCAACGGTAACATAGTTACTAACATTCTCTGGGTAAATGGAATATTCAATTATATCAACTCTACCAGATTGTTTAATGATCATGGTACGGAGGCATATTATCAGGACTGCGCAAGATCTCTCGGAAATATGAGGCAGTTTATGATGGCTAATAAGCTTGAGTCCGAAATTCAGAGAGTTTTGATAGCCGGTACAGAGCGTAATGATATAAGTTTCTATGGTCAGTATGTTGCAGATGAAGGTATTAATGCACCTGTAGAAATTCTGTACCAGGGTCTGGCAGCTTCTTCAGTGCAGAGCTTTGAAGCCCAGAAGGCTATTTTCGCAGTCAGCGGCCTTTATGACATGGGCTGGGAAAGCAACTTCGTTAACAAATTCAATGCGAAGTCGGAAGAAAAGAAGATGGATCCGGAGCTGAAAAAGGCGATAGTTACTATCGGAATCGTTACCGGTGTTATGTTGGCCATATTTGCCGTTACCTTATTCCTCAGGCTTATGAGACAGAAGGAGTACGACGCATTGGTAGAATATAATACCGATCCGTCGGTCGTTGCTCAGGCGAGTTTGTTTGATACTTTGTCCGTCAAAAGAGATGCCCTTGCTGCGCAGGCTAATTCCATCAGAAATGTACTTGATACGATCGAAACATATCCGATACTTAATGATGAGATCATAAAAGTTCTCGAGGATACCGCCCAGGGTTATGCAAAGATTGAAATAGGAAGCTTTGATGCGGAAAATGGTCATGTAAATGTTACGGCTACGGCAAACGATGTTGAGAAGATAAACCAGTATATAGACAGACTTGAGGAACAGGAAATATTCAAAGAAGTTACCTACTCCGGTTACAACATGCTTCAGGACGGAACCTGGAGTATAAATGTTAAATGTATCTTTGCTGAGAGTGTTGGAAGGGAAGGTGAATGACATGAAGAGTAATCTTACCGAAAAAGATAAACGACTGTTACTTTTCATGTTTCTCTTCGTAATAGTTGTTGGAATTGGCTATTGGGGTATATTGCCTCAGATAAAGCAGTTCAACACTCTTGAAAACGAGATTGATAAGGAAACAGTTAAACAGTCCATAAATGAACAGAAGGTTATGAATCTTTTCATTGTCGAAGATCAGTGTACAGAGTATGAAGAGGCAATGGCTGAAGATAAAACCAAGTTCTATGATATGATGACTGAAGCGGATATAGACCGTATGCTTACATCAAATGCGGTTTCAAACGGATTGGAAGTGTTCAGCTTCAGTGTTAATATACCGGATAAGCCTTCAAGCAGAATGGCATATATTTATTCGGATCTGTATCAGCGCCAGCTTGAATACGAAGCGGAAAGAAAGCTTACAGATAAGGAAATATCCAATAATAAGGACGATGAAGAGCTCTTAAATGAAGCATCCGGTAAAAAATCCTCAAAAGACAAAAAAGAAGAGAAAGTAGACATTATGAAGCAGGAGGTGGTTGATGTATTTGGTAATGCAGATGCCATCGGAGTTAATACGGACATTTATGCTGCACGTGTTACGATATCTCTCGGAGGAGATGAGGCTGCGCTTCACAGATTCCTTAATCAGATGATAGACAGTGATAAGAAGGTACTTATAACAGCTTATAACTGGGGAGAATATAAAACTACCAAGGAAGTAAAAACAAAGTCTACAGAAGATGATGAAAAGGAAACCACTACAAAGGAAGTGGTGATCAAGAAGTCTCTTACAATAACGATGGAATTCTATATGTGTAAGCAGATAGAAGAAACATCGGCTGAAGCAGAGGAAGAATAACTTCCAGAGATGCTTCTGATAGGATTTTTAAATGTTTTTAGTTTGTAAACTGAGGTAAGACTGCCGGTTTCTGACAGATTATCTTACGGATTGGTATGACAGTGGGGATTACAGGATGGATGCTAGAAATAACAGAAACATTCGAATAGGTGATGTGCTTAAGGAATTCGGTTATGTTACTGATGAGCAGGTTGGTGAAGCAATAGCTTATCAGAAGGAGCATGAAGGCGTAAGACTCGGCGGTGCTCTTATTGCGCTGAATTATATTACGGAACGTCAGATGCTTGAGGCTTTAGGACAGAGACTGAATTACCATGTTGTTAATATATCGGATCTGACGGTTGATATTAACGCTGTAGAGATGATCCCTCGGCCGTTGGCTGAAAAATACAGTATTCTTGCTTATAAGATTGAAGATGAGGTGCTGTATATTCTTACCAATGATCCTCTGAATTTCTATGGAATTGAGGATGTCAGACAGGTTGCGGGAACGGAGCTTCATATAGAGCTGTGCGAAAAACAGACCCTTGATAATGCGATAAATTATTATTATTCTGAGGTTTCTGCAAGAAAGGCTGCCGATAAGGCATCCAAGTCAAGCTTCGCCGAAGAAGACGAGATAGAGGTTAATATCGAAGAGGGAGATGATGATACTCCTATTATCAATCTCCTTAATTCACTGGTTGTAAGAGCCTACAACTCTAATGTTTCGGATATTCATATTGAGCCGTTTGAGAAGTTCACATCCGTTAGAATGAGAATGGACGGTGTTATAGTTGACTTCATGACCTTGCAGAAGAATATCCATAATTCACTTATCGCACGTATCAAAATACTCGGAGATCTGGATATTGCAGAGAGGCGTGTTCCTCAGGACGGACATTTTAAGACTACGATAGATGGCACTCCGGTAAATGTCAGAGTTTCTGTTATTCCGACCGTATTCGGTGAAAAAGCGGTTCTGAGACTTCTGGCCTCAGCTGCAACAATCGATAATTCGGGAACATTCGGTATGAGTGAGAAGAATTATCAGATTGTAAAGGCGATGCTGAATTCTCCGAACGGTATTGTATATGTAACAGGACCTACCGGTTCCGGTAAATCAACAACACTCTACATGATGCTTTCGGAACTGTCGAAGAGAGCGGTTAATATTTCGACTATAGAAGATCCTGTAGAGAAGAATCTTCCGAAGTTAAATCAGATGCAGGTTAATACGACTGCAGGACTTACCTTTGAAATCGGCCTCAGAGCGCTGCTTCGTCAGGACCCTGATATTATCATGCTCGGTGAGACAAGAGACGCAGAAACGGCTTCTATCTCGGTCAGAGCGGCTATTACAGGTCACTTGGTGCTCTCCACACTCCATACAAATGATGCGGCATCGTCAGTAACAAGACTTGTAGATATGGGAATAGAACCATATATGCTTGCCAACTCGCTTGTCGGAATCATAGCACAGAGACTTGTCAGAAAGGTCTGCCCGGACTGTGGACAGTGGGGGGAAATGACCGATGAAGAGGAGAGAGTAGTCGGCAGACGCCTTCCGAGGGTCATGCATAAGGTTGGATGCAAGAAATGTAATAATACCGGCTATAGAGGCCGAATCTCGATTCATGAGATACTTCCGATAGATAAGCCTGTCAGAAAGCTTATATCTGAGGAAGCGACTTCAGAAGAGATCAAAGAATATGCAAGACGTGAGCTTGGAATGCTGACATTGAAAGAAAGTTGCATGCAGTTGATTGAAGCAGGAATAACAACTGTTGAAGAACTTGTTAAGGTTGCATATTATGATTGATTTACCTCAATAATTGTTTTGAAAATATCCCAAAGGCTGTCGTCAAACAGATGACAGCCTTTTAAATCTATTGTCAGACAATGATTATGTCAAAATTCACATAATTTCGATAATTTTGGCAAAAAAATATTTGTGTATTTTTTGTGACTTTGTAAATAAATTACCAATTTGATGTGATAAATTGTGAATATTTGCACTTCAAAAAATGGTCAAAATGTGTACTTTGCGATTGAATATGAATGATATTGAAAAAAAATGATTGAATTAATTATGAAATAATGAAGATATGTATAAAATGCACAATGAGATTTGTCAATTATTGTTCGTTTGGTAGAATTGCACAATTAGTTTACATAATAACTTGCAAATCGGGGGTTTAGTTGTTACAATTACATTAACTTATTCATGAGAGAGTTAAGTTAAATCAAACAATTATTAATAAGGAGGACAAACTTATGAAGAAGAACACAAATAAGGGTTTTACCCTCGTTGAACTTATTGTCGTACTCGTTATCCTTGCTATCCTGGCAGCGATTTTAGTACCTGCCCTTCTTGGATACATTGATAGAGCTAGAAAGAATCAGGTAGTTCTTAATGCTAAGTCTTATCTTACAGCAGCTCAGGCAGAGATGTCATCTCTCTACGGCGAGAAGAAAGAGCCTAAGATGATTGAAAAACGTGCAACTACAGTTCAGGATACAGCTGATGTTCCGGCTGCTGTAAAAGTTGACGTTGGATGTAAAAAGGCATTCGTTTCAGCTGATGGTTTCACAAAGGCAAATCATGATGCTTATGTAATTTCCTATGTATATTACAAGGAAGGCACTGTTGAATTATACTTCGACGGATCTTCATGGGGAGAGACAAAGCCGGATGATCCAGAAAGTGGTATTTATTCAATCAAATAATGTTCTATGAGGTATGATACATAAAACTGAATAGCAAAAAAAACAGCGCAGGCTTAACGGCCTGCGCTTTTTTTAGGTTTCAATTTGTATTTCCTGATACCGATATATATAAGGATTATAATTGAAATGATTGTTACGATATAACCGATAAGATCTAATATGTTATCAGACGAATCATATATCAGAGTGATTTCATTATTCCCTTTAGGAAGATCGAGAAGAAGTCCGCCGATATTGGATTTATCAGGATCATACATAGTTTCTTCGCCATTTATAATCACCTTCCAGCCTTTATATGCCGGAACAGGAACATATAACTGTATATCATCGGCTGATGAATAATTATATCTGATTATATTATCATTCACGGTATGATCGGCACTGATCGAATCGGAATAATCCTTTAGATAAGCTGATAGTTCGGCGAGTGCATCTATATCGAGACTGGCTATGTAAATCTGATCCGGGCCGGAAGCTTTTGTATCCGAACCAAAGGAATATTCGATGTCTCCTGCTGCATATCCGAGAAATCTGATCGATCTATCTGAAGAGATATAATAGTTTCCGGTTATTCCTTCAGGAACCGATATGATCACAATGGATTTTTTGTCAGGATTTAAGGTTTCAATCTCGCTATTTTCAGGAGAATCAATGTCATTATCTTCAGTTCCCGAAAAATCATTTTCGGAGGAAAGCTCTTTAAATCTAATGTTTATATCTTCATTTGCAGGAATATATAGCGGCTTTCCGATCAGTTGGATCGAAAGATCATTTTGATAATCAAATAAGTTATCATAATCCCGTGGATTTCTGAAAATAAAATCTTTCGGAAATGCTGCTGCGAAATGTACCGCATAGGGATCCTCGTATAATCCCATTGTTCCATCACGCTCGAGCAATTTATAGTATGAAGGAATATTATCCTCTGTTGACCTTTTTGAAATCATAAAATGATTTACATTTATCATAATATTCGAAATCGGATTTCCGTAATTGTAGGAAAGACTGTTTACCGAATAGGAAGTATTCCAGGTTTCGGATAGCATTGATTGTTCTTTCTGCACGGTTGAAGAGAATAGGCTGGTAGAATATATATCTATAAGGCTTGCCGTATTCAGATTAAATGTATTGATTATCTCGGTTCTGTCCATTGATTCGGAAATCAGGTTATACTTTTGTGAAAGCTGTTTTGCCGAAAGGATTTCAGCAGAGCTTATCATATCATTTCGCATAGGTACGGAATAATACCTGAAGGTTTCATATGTCGAAAAAATCAGTTCGGCCGACATGGCGAGAAGGAGAAATACAGTTGCTTTATAATACTTCTTCTTTGTATGTCCCAAGAAAAATACCGAAAGATATATCAATACAAAAACGGTCGTCCATGTACAGGCTTTAATTACAAAGCTATGATTAGCAAGGATTCCGATAAGGATTATGCATGAGAACAGCGTAAATGACAGAAGCTGTTTTGAAGAATAAAGGTCTTTATAATTTATTATCACATCATACAGAATTACTATGCTCGTGAAAATGAAGAAGATTGCAAATCTGTTCGGTACGAGCGACTGAATATGAAATCCGTGGAATATGAAATTAAGAAGTTCATTTCCATAGGATAAATAAAGCAGCAGAATTAAAAGAACTCTGCGGATCCGCACCGAAATCGGGATTTTCCTAATGAATAAGAATAGCGATACAGACAGAAGACATAAGAGTCCGGAATAAGTGTTCGCAATCGTCCAATCGGAAGATACAAGGTTTACATTATGATTAACCTCAAATTCCTTCAGGGATCCGATTATATTCTGTGTCAGGGGATTGATGGTGCCGAGTGCGGCAGAATCGCTTTCTGTGTAACCTCCATTCATTACGGCTGTGTAGAATCCCGCAAGACTGAAGCATGCTATTCCGGCAGACAGTATCGAGGATAATGCGAATCTGATACCGTTCCGGATAAATCCCTTCAAAGAACCATGATCAAGTGTCAGAAAATAAAGAATAAGAAATTCGCACAGTAGAAATGCAAAATAATTATTTATTATCATATATATACCGAGAACAGCGCTGTAGAGAGCAAACTTCTTCTCATATACCATTCTTTCCATAGAATACATGATTATCGGCAGGAAAAGGACAATATCCAGAAAACCGTTAAAATGCATATAATTTAATACATAGGATGATAATGTATATGCCATTGCAATAGGAATCAGCTTCAATTCATGCTTATCCATTCTGCCGCCGTGCGGTCTGTGAGTGAGATAGAACAGAATCGAAGGACCGGTGCATATAAATATAAGACCATAAAGAGTATTGTATCCGAGAAGGCTGTATTCAATAGGGAAGAAAAGCAGAACCAGTCTTAATGGATTCAGGAAGTACAGGAGAGACAGAAGAGATACACCTCCACGCATGTATCCCAGAGTGTAGTCGACTTTGGAAAATCTGAGGTTTCTGATGTTATCTATTAAATGTGTATATGTAGGATAATCTTCAATAAGTCCGTCGGAAATAATAGCAGAGCTGTCACCGAACGGAACAGTATGAGCCATTGTGATGAAAATAAGCCATGTAAGGATTGCAAGCATTATAGTATAAAAATATACTTTGTTATCGGCGATAAATGCTTCAAAACGGTTTGGCTTACCGCTAATACTAAACTCTTTCTTTCTGAAGATGATCAGAAGAACAGCAGCGGTAATCAGGTTTAAAAAGAAGATGATCATATATGAGCCCGAAGTATCCGCTGCATCGGAAGCAGAGCGTAAAATATCTGACGAAGATGAGTTTACATAACTTGAATTTAGCGCTGATATAAATCTGTCGAATTCATTTTTATCAAAGAATACGGCTTTCCTGTTTATTTTTTCGTCTTGAAGTGTGATAGGTGATGCATTATATATAACCATAGCTTCCTGATCGGGAGTAAGGTTCCCGAGATGCATGACATGGCTCATTGATACATAATAATCGCCGGGTTCATCAAAACTGAAATAAAGTGTAGCCGAATCAAGATTTGTCGGATCATTAATATTCTGAGTGACTCTGCAATAGGATTCCGTTTCAACGAAGATATCACCGCATCCGCTGATTTTCGAAGCGATAGAATTCAGGTCGCTGAATGATAAATCCTCTATTTCACTTGGTGATATCTGTTTTTCTTCCAGATAAGGAAGGATTATATCCATAGATACATTTACTGCATCGGGATTGCAATATACGGAAACTGAACCGTCGGTACTGGACAGGGCATCATTAAGGATAAGATTGGAATCCGGCTTATCGAATCTGTCGGTTGTGATAACGTAGTTATAACCAAGGAGAGCATTTGTAACAGGATTTGATTTATTTGTTTCTGAGTCATATATGAGTACTTTTGCGTTATTATCAATTGATCGAATATTTTTGATACAGCAGTCAATCTTATACGGAGTAGTATCGGTATAATCTTTAGAGGTCTTTCCGAGATTGGAAAAAGTAATTGCAAATGATATGATGGCTGCTAATAAAGAAAGACCGGAAAATAGCAGAGATTTCGCAAGCTTAATGTGCTTCAGTGAATCATATGCCAATACCAGTATGAAAAATACAAATGTAAATAGGAAGATTTTCTTTTCGGAATACTCGCTGCTGAAGCCGCTTAAAAGATATGCCGGTGTTGAAAGGAGAGTGGCGAGAACAAGAACCGCTGTAAGGCAGATCGAACGAAGCTTTTGCCAGATTGAAATGTGCTTGTTCAGTAATACCAGAACGATTACAAGTACAGTTATAAAGGAAATAACGGGAGCCTTGGATATTAATGTATCCGGAATAAACATCGGCTCAATATAGAATTTATAATTCGGGAAGAAGAGACTCCTGCTTCCGGAACGGATATCGTTATTAAGAATATTGCACCACACAGGAGAAGTGATTCCGATTATCAGAATATCCGAAATAAGCTTTGTAATGAAGGTTACAAAGAAATGTCTGATATTTTTATATTCAGGAATTATCAAATATATAATACTGAAAATGAGAGATACTACAGCAGTTTCAAAGCTTAAAGCTATAGATAGACTCATAGATATGATATAGAGAAGCGGCTTTGCTGAGCCTTCAATTCGGCCAAAGCCCATCATTACCAACGGAAATAATGCTACGGCAGGCAGAAATGCGATATTCATTCCGATACCGATCATATGTATGGAAATAGAATAAATTGCTGAAATAAAAACCTTGAGAAGATCGGAAGACTTTAAAGACGCTGCAGCGTTTTTAGAAGAATCATCCTGTGAGTTTGAGGATTCATCCTGTGATTTAGAAGGATCATCATTTGAGCCACAGTGCACAAGATAGATAAAGAAGAGCATTCCGGAAATACTGCAAAGAATTATGTAAACCAGATTAATGACGAATGAAAGATTACTTCCGACTAAACCGGTATAATCGGAAATGCGTGAGATAAAGGAAGCATTTCCACTTGCGGTAAGTACATCTTTAGTTCCAAAGGGTGCAAATCCGCCGAGGCAGGCGCTTAAGAGAATTATAAGAAAGGGGATTACGAACGACAGAGCCGTTAAGGGTCTGATAATATTTTTAACGGATTTTGTTTTCATTTAATAACGCTCCGATCTCTGCAAATAATCTTTAGTCTGTTTTTAAAGCCTGTTTTATTGCAAATTCACACAAAAATAAGTATATCATAGAACTCTAACCTTTACATAGATTTTTCCCGATGTACGATAATTTTATGAAATGTGAGTGAAGTTGAAGCATGTGATCTGCTAAGCATTTTTGGGTAGGATAGGGCATTTAAAGATAAACAGAAGGTTCTTGACAGAGCTGATTAGGCAAGGTATCATGAAAAGATGCATGGCGGAAGTCGACTTGTACTTTAGAAGAAAAACGGAATCCGGAGATTATGAATCAATCCGGATATTATAAAAAAGGAGTTTGAACGTATGGAAGATTACATTTTAAGTTGTTGCTCTTCGTGTGATTTATCAAACGAATGGATTGAAAAAAGAAACCTTCATTACGTAAGCTTCAACGTTATGGTAGGGGATGAAACCAAGAAGGATGACATGGGGAAAACATTTTCACCATGGGAAATGTATAAGCTGATGGCTAAAGGCGCGGAGACAAAAACTTCGCAGGTAAGCATCGGTGAATATATGGATCATTTCGAGCAGTTCCTTAAAGAAGGAAAGGATATAATCCATGTTACCCTTTCAACGGGTATTTCGGGCACATATAACAGCGCCTGCCAGGCGGCTGATGAGCTTGCAGAGAAGTATCCTGACAGAAAGATAACGATTATCGATTCGCTGGCAGCTTCGTCGGGCTACGGTCTTCTTATGGAGTTTGCAGCTGACAAGAGAGACGAAGGGCTGAGTTATGATGAACTGGTTCAGTGGATCGAAGAAAATAAGTTAAATGTGGTTCATTGGTTTTTCTCGACGGACCTTACATATTATATTAAGGGTGGAAGAGTTTCAAAGGCAGCCGGTCTTGTGGGCCAGATGCTGAATATCTGTCCGCTGCTTAATGTTGATTTTCAGGGTCGACTGATTCCGAGAGAAAAGGTAAGAACAAATAAGAAGGTAATTAAAAGAATCGTTGAGAAAATGGTTGAAGAAGCTGATTACGGAATCGATTATTTCGGAAAGGTATTTCTTTCAGATTCCGATAAAGAGCTAGGACTTGCGGTTCAGAATGAAATAGAGAGAGTTTACCCGAGACTTAAAGGTAAGGTCCAGAGATTTGATATCGGTTGTACGATCGGAGCACATACAGGCCCGGGTACAGTAGCGCTTTTCTTCCAGGGAAAGAAGAGAGTAGACTGATAATTCAGAATAACAGCAGATGGTTAATATATCGATAACCGGAGGCGGATAAATATATTTAGATAACCGACAGCAGGTATTATATTTCGGAAATACGTACTGATCGAGGCAGGAGAGAATTAATGAGCAAGATTATACTTACGGGTGACAGACCTACAGGAAAGCTTCATCTGGGACATTATGTAGGATCACTCAGAAGAAGAGTTGAACTTCAGAACAGCGGAGAATATGATAAGATTTTTATCATGATCGCCGATGCACAGGCACTTACGGATAATTTCGATAATCCGGATAAGATAAGAGACAATATAATCGAGGTAGCCCTTGACTATCTTTCAGTAGGACTTGATCCGGCAAAGTCACACCTTTTCATTCAGTCTTATGTTACGGAGCTTACAGAGCTTTCATTTTACTATATGAATCTTGTAACTGTTTCAAGACTTGAGAGAAATCCTACGGTTAAATCTGAGATTCAGATGAGAAATTTCGAGACGAGTATTCCGGTTGGATTCTTTACATATCCTATAAGTCAGGCGTCGGATATTACTGCATTTAAGGCAACGGTGGTACCTGTAGGAGAAGATCAGCTGCCGATGATCGAGCAGACGAGAGAAATCGTTCGTAAATTCAATGCAACATACGGAAACGGAAAAGAAATCCTTGTTGAGCCTAAGGCTCTTATTCCTGAAAATGAAATATGCTGCAGACTTCCGGGTACAGACGGAAAAGCAAAGATGAGTAAGTCACTCGGAAATTGTATCTATCTTTCCGATGATGAGGAAACTGTAAGACAGAAGGTAATGAGCATGTATACAGATCCTGATCATATCAAGGTTTCAGATCCGGGTAAGGTAGAAGGAAATGCAGTATTTACATATCTTGATGCATTTGCATCAGATGCGGATTTTGCAGAGTTTCTTCCGGATTATAAGAACCTTGATGAACTTAAGGATCATTATAAGAGAGGCGGACTCGGTGACGTTAAGGTTAAGAAGTTCCTTCTTTCTGTTATCAATAAGGAGCTTGCACCGGTAAGAGCAAGAAGAGCAGAGTACGAGAAGGATATTCCTGCGGTATATGAGATACTTAAGGAAGGATGCAGAGCTGCACAGGCCGAAGCAGCAAAGACTCTTGCTGAAGTTAAGTCAGCTATGAGAATAAATTACTTTGATGACAGCGCTTTGATCCAGGGACAGCAGGAAAAGTTTAATAAATAGATCTGCAGGTATAGGAGAGTTTTCTTCAAATGATATATACGGAACTTACAAACAAGGCGATAAAGATTGCTTTTGAAGCACATGCCGGTCAGTTGGACAGATCGGGGCTTCCTTACGTTCTTCATCCCATTCATGTAGCGGAGCAGATGAAGGATGAGGATACCTGTGTGGTTGCACTGCTTCATGATGTTATAGAGGATACGGATATGACACTTGAAGACCTTCGCACATACGGATTTACAGAAGCACAGCTTGAGGGTGTCAGATTGATGACTCGTCTTGAAGATGAAGACTATTTTGATTATGTCAGAAATCTGAAGGATAATCCGATCGCAAGAGCTGTAAAGATAGAGGATCTGAAGCATAATTCCGATAAAGCCAGAATTTCTGTAATGACTGATGATGATCAAAAGAGGCTTGAAAAGTATAAAAAGGCACTGGAGATACTTGGAGCACTGTAGGATATCGGAGCGGCAGTCAAAGAATGTTTGATTTAGATTTAAATCAAGAATATAGTTTGTGAATTCTTCGATAATTTGTGTTATAGAGTGCAAAAGATATTAAATAAGTGATATAATAAATGTAACTATTCAGCATATTGGGAAATGTATAAAAATGCTGTATAGTTACATTTTTTTACATTCGAGAAGGTATGGGAACCGGTACAGATTATGAAGAAAAAATCGCTGTATTTACAAATGGATGGAATGATGAATATCTGGGATTTGCCTTACAGGGAATTCGTGATACTGCAACCCGATATAATATGGATGTGTACGTTTTTATGGACTATACATCATATGACAAAACCGAAGAGAATATATTGGGTGAATTAAATATCCTGAATCTTCCGGATCTGAAGAATTTTGATGGGGTTCTGCTGTTGGGAAATACTTTATATGCGGCAGGAGAAATAGATATTCTCAGGGAAAGAGTGATCGAAGCAGACATTCCTGCGGTATGTCTGGAAGCGTTGATCGATGATATAGACTGCTTCAGAACCGAAAATGTCAACGGAATGAAAGAGCTTACTGAGCATCTCATTGTTAAACACGGAGTTCGTGATATCTTCTGGGTTGGCGGACCGAGTGACAACAAAGAAAGCATTGACAGGTATAATGCTGTAAAGGAGACCATGAATAAGCACGGCCTTTCGGTTGATCCGAGGAAGAGTGTTGACGGAAGTTGGAGCTTTGCTATAATTCAGGAGCTCATGCCGGATATAATACAGGGAATGGACAGGCTTCCGGATGCATTTATCTGTGCAAATGATGTTATGGCAATGGGAGTTTGTCTTTCGCTGGATCGTGCGGGATATAAGGTTCCGGATGATGTTATTGTCACGGGCTTTGATAATCTTCTGAGTGGAAGCTATTTTTCTCCGACTATTGCATCGGTTGACCGAGGATGGAGTACAAGAAGCAGTCAGGCTACTGAACATCTGATGAGCATAATGGAAGACGGACCAAGATGCAGTGATACTGTGTTTGATTCCACGTTTGATCCGGGAGAAAGCTGTGGCTGTCCGATTACTGCCGAAGAAGCATTTATTCAAAAGGAAGGCGGAAGAAGAACATATAGCCTGCCGCTTGAAAGAACTGTTTTTGACTGGCATCTTCTGGATATAGATGCGGCTACCGCCGGAATTAAAAAGAAGAGTGAATTACATGATGCATATAAGGACCTTTGGTCAAAGAATCATTCATATGAGGGTGATACATTTGCATTGTGTATAGATCATACTTACATGAGGTCCGTAGAGGAAGATATAATGCCGCTTACGGAAGGCTACAGCGAAAAGATGGACGTAGTTTTCTGTATGGTGGATGGAAGAGTAATGCCGGAGGGCAGCATATATACCAAGGATCTTGTGCCTTATTATACCAGTAATCCGGATGATTCGGTGATGTTTCTGTTTGTGCCGCTGCATAATCAGCAATACTGTGAGGGGTACCTTGTAATAAAGGATAATTATAAAGTTATCAAGGATTTTTATCTCAATTCGCTTGTAAGTCATATAAGTCTCGGAATCGACAGAGGCCGGCAGAATATAAAACTTGAAAATATGAATCGAAAGCTTCAGGAGATTTCTGTACAGGATGAACTGACGGGACTTCTTAACCGTATGGGATATGAGAAACTGGCGATTCCATATCTTGAGAAGCTCAGAGAACAGCGTAAGAAGGCAATCATTCTGGTTGCTGATATAAACAGAATGAAGCTTATAAATGACAGATACGGTCACCTCCACGGTGATAATGCCATAAAGATTACCGCAAATGCCATCATGAAGATGATCCCGAAGGAGTGGAAAGCTGTAAGATACGGTGGCGATGAATATGTTATTATCGGTGAGGCGGCTCTTTGCGATAACATTAATCATGTAAAAAAGAAAATCATCGAAGATATAGACAGACAGGTAGCGGAACTCAAATTGCCATTTAAATTGAGTGTAAGTATCGGCTATGTAAATGTAGTTTCGGACAGCAATCTCAGTATAGAAGAATGCTTCCGTATGGCCGATGATGCTATGTACAAGATGAAGGAGATGGCGCATAAAGCCGAAGAGAGTGAAGCCTGAAATTGCTATGTACAAGATGAAGGAGATGGCACATAAAGCTGAAGAGAGCGATGCCTGAAATATCACGTATGGGTAGCTTAAAACCGAATAAGAAAAAATATATAATCCCGACAGGTTTGACTCGACTGTCGGGATTTCGTATTATAATCTATGTTATGAAACGATTTTAAGAATAGGAATCAATGTGCATATGAGATACAGATCTGCAAATGATTATATGAGACATATTTTCGGATATAAGGTATATAAGATTTCAATCAACGGTGGGTTCACCTGCCCTAACAGGGATGGCTCATTAGGTGTGGGCGGTTGTATATTCTGCTCAGGTGAAGGATCCGGAGATTTCAGTGAAGATGCAGAACTACCGGTAAATGAGCAGATAGAAAGTGGGAAGAAGAGGGTTATTTCAAAGCTTCCCAAGGATATGGATGATTCAGTTCCGCGGTTTATGGCATATTTCCAGGCATATACTAATACATATGCACCGGTTGAAAGGCTTCGAAGTCTTTTTACCGAGGCGATAATGCATCCGGATATTGTGGGCATTTCCATAGCTACAAGACCTGACTGCCTGGGAGATGATGTGATAGAACTTCTGGATGAACTGAAAGGTATCAAGCCTGTGTGGGTAGAACTCGGATTACAGACTATTCATAAGAAAACGGCAGAATACATAAGAAGAGGTTATGATCTTCCTGTTTATACAGATGCTGTAAAGAGGCTGACCGGGCATGTGAGCCACATAATCACTCATGTAATCCTTGGCCTTCCGGGTGAATCAAAAGAGGATATGCTGGAAACAGTTCGATTTGTTGGAAGTATTGCAAGTGCCGGATATGAAGGAAGACGCTCGGATATAGAGGGCAATGAAGACGATGTGAAGCAGGATGAAGATGGGAAGAAGAATGAAGCTGTCAGAGATCTGTTTGGAATCAAACTTCAACTGCTGCATGTAATACATGGGACGGATCTGGAGAAGGATTATATGCGGGGAATGTTTGAGTGCCTCACGCTTGATGAATATGCAGACATAATCCGTGATGCGATAAGTATTCTTCCTCCTGATATGGTAGTTCATCGAATAACGGGTGACGGAGCCAAGAAAACTCTGGTAGCACCGTTATGGAGTGCAGACAAGAAGAGGGTGCTGAATACACTTAATAAAAAACTGATGTAAGTTAGTCGGTGAATGAAATATAACCTGAAATAATGTGAAAGATACAATACGATAAAATACTGATATAAGACGATGGATTATATTTTGACGATGTTATAATTTACACCATAGGAACTATATTTGGGGAAACGGAGGCAAAAATGGATAAACGGGTTTACGATCTTATTGAATGGGGAAATGAATGTTACAGAGACGGAAAGTATGACGAGGCATTTGGGGCGTATAGTGAAGCCTTGAAATATGATCCGAGTAACAGATATATTTATGCGAATCTCGGTAACTGTTACATGAACGGTTATGGATGTGAGCAGGATACAAAGAAGGCACTCGGATACTATGTTGATGTGATCAACGAGAGAGATCAGCTTGCAGATACATATTTTGAATATGTAAAGAGTCTTGCAGACAGTGGTGACGGATATGCTGCATTTATTATCGGGGATGTGTATTCATGCAGTGATTATAATGACACTGATTATCTGACAGGAATTAAGTATTATCAGATGTGCATTGATCAGAATTCCGAATGTTCAGTAAATGCAAAGGAACAGATAACCAAGGCATACTATTATTCGGATATTTCAAAGGCACATACTTATCTGGACGAGCTTCTGACAGTTTATTCAGATGATCTTGTGGACAGACCTTTTATAGAGCAGATAGCTGCACTTGTATATGGTGCAGGATATGGTGTAAGTAAGGATTCGAGAAAGGCTATAGAACATGGCAAAAATGCGTTCTATGGCGGTAATAAGAAGGTAAAAGAATACGCTGCAATAGAGATAATTGATGTAATAAGAGAAAGGATCGTAAATCAAAATGATCTTGATTATGCAAGACTTGTTGCGAGGTCGTACATTTATGATAAGAATCCAACTGCAGCAAATAACATAATTAATGCGGTTGTATATAACAACACCGATCTGGATGTTGTAAGAAATGTAATTCCTGAATGGAAAAAGGAATTCGGTGTTCAATAAGAATGAGGGAAAGAACAGCGTTATGAAAAAAGCTGATAAGATGAATAATTCAATTATTTGGCTGATATGTATTTTGTTCCTGCTCGGATTTTCGGGATGCGGTTCAAAGAATGTTGATGTTACTTCCGGAACGGGCACGGATACGACGCAGACGACGAGTACTCAGGGGGCAAATATGACTACAGAAGATGAATATATTACCGGGGGGCATATAGATAACACAGATCCGAATGCACCTAAACATATAGAATCAACTGAAATTACTGAGTTCGATTCGGATTTTTATGCAGAAAGAAGATGGAACAAAGAGGAAATAAGTCATTTTATTTTTCAAATAAAGAAGGATGAAAGCGGAGTCCTCACTGCGTATGAGAAGGAAACCGGTATAAGCTGTCCGGCAGATGAATATCTGTTAGAGGATCTTCAGGATATTATTGAAGCGCGTGACCTTGTAAGTTATAACGGATGGTATGAAAAAACGAACGGAATCCCACCGGAATTCGGACCATTCTTTTTTAAGGCCACATATGAATCCGGGGAAGTCTTAGAATTTACTATGGAAGGACCCGCAGAGTGGCGTGATGATGTGTATGATGTTTTTGCTGAATGGTTTTCGGAAAATGGAATAGACGACTTATATCCTGAGAAGCCTGATGCAAATGTGACAAGAATCAATTTCAAGTATGTCGATGAAGAAATGGCAGTAAATATTCACGAGACGGAAGTCCTGAAGGAAGATGCGATTGACGGAGAAACACATTTGCTTGAGCTGGATTATGAGGATAAGAAAAATCCGGAATTATCGGAAGAGCTGTTTATAAAGATTCCTGATGGCTACTTTAAGAGGATAACCGAGATAATAAACGGTTCGGATATAGTCAGGGATCACTATTTCGGATTGCTTGATAGTGATGTGACCGATGCATATAACTTCCTGGATGTATACTTCGAGTATGATGATGATACGAGGGTATCAGTCGAAACACATGATAAATCACAGATCGAGAGAGAAAGATTTGTAATAGATCAGATGCTCAGTTATCATGAGAGCATTTTTGGCAAGCGATTGACAGCCGACAATGAAGATGATATGACACCTATACCATGTATGAGCGTGTTTGTCGGAGATACATTTTTTGGAGTTGAAATGGAATATAATCCATCAAGGGAAGCATTTGTCGAAAAACTCGGAGGAGGTATTTCGATAGATCTTCATGATGAAGAGGGCAGTGTAAAGGTCGGAGAACTTCCGTGGGAACTGCCGAGGGATGATGAAGAGATGACAGCTCGACCCGGCGAGATCATACTTTGCGGTGAAAACAGTATTGCTATATGCTATGAAGAGTATTCGGGAAGCTTTACGAAAATCGGTAAATTTACTAACTTTAACGAAGAAGATATAAAGAAAATACAGGACAGCTTCGGTGGAGATGAGACGGTAACGGTAAATTTCATAGTAGAATGGACAGAATAGAATACGATTGAATTGACGGAATAGAATCGATTGAATCTGTATAACAGAATTCGGTTGAATAGACGGAATAGAATACGAGGGGTGTATGAATGCAGGCAGAGGAGTAAATCCTCTGCCTGTTTATCGTTTTAATGGGTGCATATAATATATGGATCTAAAGGCGTGATTGAAAAAAGAATTATAGATGCTAAGTGAGAAAGGATATCTGAAATATAAAAAATGAAATATGAAAAAATTTTTTTGAAAGATGAATAAAAAAATGTTGACAAACAACTTATGACGGGGTATATTGAACATATGAACAAACGTGCATATGTTTTAAAGGAGTTTAAAATATGTCAGAAAATAAAAAAACGGCGGAGGAAAAAGTGATCAATGTTAAGGCAGCAGAGAAAATATCCGAGACAATGCCGGATGATGAGTATCTGTATGACCTTTCGGAACTTTTCAGAATCTTCGGTGATTCTACAAGAATAAAAATACTATTTGCGCTCTTTGATGCAGAGCTGTGCGTAGGAGATATATCAAATATCCTGAAGCTCAGTCAGTCATCAGTCAGCCATCAGCTTAGAATCCTTAAGGATAACAAGCTGGTCAAGTTCAGACGCGACGGAAAGAGTATTTATTATTCACTTGATGATGATCATGTAAGATCAATACTGCAACTGGGTATGGATCATGTGGAAGAGTAGTCCAGGGGATTGCTTCGAACGAAGTGAGAAGAGGGACCCGTGGTCCTGAGCGAAGCAGGGATTGGCAACGCTTATAGGCAGAACAGGGTTCACGCAGTTTTCTGCCGACCTGTGAAGCGGGGGGCAATACTTGTACGCGTGAACAGGAGTTTGCGAAGCAAACGGGTTCACGCAGTGTTCTGCCGATCTGTGAAGCAGGGATTGGCAACACTTGTACGCGTGAACAGGAGTTTGCGAAGCAAACGGGTTCACGCAGTGTTCTGCCGACCTGTGAAGCAGGGGGTGGCAACGCTTGTAGGCAGAACAGCACGCAGTGTTCTGCCGAAAGATTATAGAATAAGGAGATAAACAATGAAGAAAACATACAAAGTAGACGTTGATTGTGCTGCATGTGCAGAGAAGATGCAGGAGACTATCAAAAATACAGAAGGTATCAAGGATGCAACACTCAGCTTTATGACACTCAAGTTAAAGGTTGAATTCGATGAGGGAGTTGATCCTGACGAGGTTATGAAAAAAGCTCGTGATAACTGCAAAAAAGTCGAAGATGATATGGAGATATATTTATAAATAATTGATTTTCAACGTGTCACCGGTGTGTTTTCCGGTGGCACATTTTTAAAGGAGTTTTTATGACTGCGAAGCAGAAAAAATCATTAATAAGAGTTATCATTGCATTCGTTCTTGTGGCTGCACTGATGGTTACATTTCATTTTTATGAATGCTCGAAGTGGATTCAGCTGCCGCTTTATCTGGTTCCGTATCTGATTGTGGGATTTGACGTTCTCAAGAAGGCTGCAAAGAATATCCGCAACGGACAGGTGTTCGATGAGCAGTTCCTTATGTCGATTGCAACGATAGGTGCGATCGCAACAGGAGAGTTCAGTGAAGGCGTTGCGGTTATGCTGTTCTATCAGATAGGTGAGCTGTTCCAGAGTATTGCTGTCGGAAAGAGCCGTAAGAATATTGCTGATCTGATGGATATCAGGCCTGATACTGCAAATCTGGAACATGAGGATGGAAGTATTACAGAAGAAGATCCTGATGACATCGAGATAGGAAGTATAATTGTAGTTAATCCGGGCGAAAAGGTTCCGATTGACGGACTCGTTATTGAAGGAACATCCTCACTTGATACCAGTGCACTTACAGGAGAATCGGTTCCGAGAACCGTACATGAGGGAGAAGAGATCATTTCCGGATGCGTAAGTCTTTCGGGAAGAATTAAGATAAAGACAACCAAGGAGTTCGGTGAATCAACTGTTTCGAAGATACTTGATCTGGTTGAGAATTCAAGTCTGAAGAAGGCTCGGGCTGAGAACTTCATTTCAAAGTTTGCTAAGTACTATACACCGATCGTATGTTACAGTGCACTTGCACTTGCATTGATCCCGCCGGTATTTCTGATGATAATCGGTAAGGAAGCAGCATGGGTAACCTGGATTATGAGAGCACTCACATTTCTCGTAATCAGCTGTCCGTGTGCGGTAGTTATATCGGTTCCGCTCAGCTTCTTCGGTGGAATAGGCTGTGCTTCAAAGAACGGAATCCTGGTCAAAGGTTCGAATTATCTGGAAATCCTGTCGGATACGAAAACAATTGTATTTGATAAGACGGGAACTCTGACCAAAGGCGTTTTTGAAGTGACGGGAATCTACGTATCGGATTCTTTCATGAAAACTATATCCAATCCTTCGGATAAGAATATAAAGTCCGATGCGGAGCTGAAGCTGCTCGGATATGCGGCTGCTGCTGAAGCTGCGTCGAGTCATCCGATTGCGCAGAGTATCTGTAAAGCATATAAGGAAAAGGCAGGTTCGATTGAGTCATCTGATAAGAAAATAGAGGACATTACAGAGATTGCCGGTCATGGTATTCAGGCCGTGATTAAAGAAGGCGGTGCACCTGTAAAGGTTCTCGCCGGTAACCTGAGACTTATGGACAGGGAAAATGTAACAGTAGATGAGATACATGATGAGGGAACGAGCTGCTATATCGCAATCGAGGGAATGTATGCGGGATGCATAGTGATTTCCGATGTTGTTAAACCAAATGCCGGAATAGCTATGGAAAGCCTGGCAAACCAGGGAATAAAAACTGTAATGCTCACGGGTGACAGTAAGATGGCTGCCGAGCGAGTTGCAGAAGAAGTGAATGTAACCGCGTATAAGGCAGAACTGCTTCCGGGAGATAAAGTATCGGAAGTTGAACTGCTTCTTGATGAGCTGGCAGGCGGAGCGTCTTCGGATAAAGCCGAGAAAGCACGCGGAAGGCTTGCATTTGTCGGAGACGGAATCAACGACGCACCGGTTCTTGCAAGAGCTGATATAGGAATTGCAATGGGCGCTATGGGTTCAGATGCAGCAATCGAAGCAGCGGACGTTGTTCTGATGGATGATGATCCGGCTAAGATTTCTCTTGCTATGAGAATATCCAGAAAGACCCTCAGAATCGTAAGACAGAATATCATATTTGCGATATCGGTTAAGGTGCTTTGCCTTATCCTCGGAGCTTTGGGCTTTGCCAACATGTGGATAGCGATATTCGCAGATGTCGGCGTAATGGTCATTGCAGTACTTAATGCGACAAGATGTCTCAGGATTTACGGAGAATGATCGACGGATGTACTGTTAATATACGTGGATGAACAATGAATATATTATAATGAAATGCCTCATTTGATCTTATGACAGATGGGGCATTTTCGTTATGGAAAAATGCTGTGATTGTGATAAAATATAGTCTCAGGGATTACGGAAACAGCAAAGCAATCCCGTAATAATATCGATTATCATGAAAAAGGAGATATACAATGAAGTTAGGTGTGATCGGTGCCGGAAATATGGCAAGTGCCATTATCGGTGGAATAATTAGTAACAAGGTTATATCGGCTGATGAGATAATATGTTCTTCACCGGTGGCTGAAGAGCGTACAAGAGCAGAAGAAAGATTCAAGATTTCTACGACAGAGGATAACAAGAAGGTTGTTAAAGAATCTGAGATCGTGCTTCTTGCGGTTAAGCCGCAGGTTGTTCCTGTTGTTGTTGAAGAAATACGTGATACTGTTTCGGAAGATCAGCTGATCATTTCGATTGTTGCAGGTAAGACAATTGACTGGTTCAGACAGTCATTCGGAAAAGAGATTAAGCTTATCAGAACAATGCCGAATACACCTGCTCTCGTTGGCGAAGGTATGACAGGTGTAAGTCCTAACGGAAATGTTACCGACGATGACCTGAAGAAAGCTCTCAGCATTCTTTCATCATTTGGTAAAGCTGAAGTTGTTCCGGAGAAGCTGATGGACAGTGTTGTGGCTGTTTCGGGAAGTTCACCTGCATATGTATTTATGATGATCGAGGCAATGGCTGATGGTGCTGTTAAGCTTGGAATGCCCAGAGCTCAGGCATATAAGTTTGCTGCTCAGGCAGTACTCGGAAGTGCTAAGATGGTTCTTGAGACCGGAAAACATCCGGGAGAACTTAAGGATATGGTATGCTCACCTGCAGGAACAACAATAGAGGCTGTACAGGTACTTGAGGAGGCCGGCTTCAGAGCAAGTCTCATCGATGCCATGGAGGCATGTGCAGAGGTTTCCAGAAGACTGTAAAATATATAATAGCCGCTTGCATTTTAAAATATGCAAGGCTATAATGTAAACCTATTGTTACTGAAAAACAGTAAAACTGTTTTATAAAATATGATTATCACGAGGGAGGCAATCATGAGTGAGACAATGCAGCCTGTAAAAGAGGGTAAGGTAAGAGAGATTTATGACATTGGCGACAGCCTTGTTATGGTAGCAACTGACAGAATCAGCTGTTATGATGTTATTCTTAAGAATAAGATCGATAAGAAGGGAACTGTTCTGACACAGATGTCAAAGTTCTGGTTTGAAATGACAGAGGATATACTTCCGAATCATATGATCACAACTGATGTAAATAAAATGCCGGAATTCTTCCGCAAGCCGGAGTTTACAGGAAACAGCATGCAGTGCAAGAAGCTTACAATGCTTCCTGTTGAATGCATCGTTCGTGGATATATAACAGGCAGTGGCTGGGCAAGCTACAAGGAGAATGGTACTGTATGTGGTATCAAGCTTCCTGAAGGACTTGTTGAGTCAGAGAAGCTTCCTGAGCCGATCTACACACCATCAACAAAGGCTGAGATCGGTGACCATGATGAGAACATTTCTTTCGAAAGATCTGTTGAAGTTCTTGAGAAGGAGTTCCCGGGCAAGGGTCAGGAATATGCTGAGAAGCTTCGCGATTATACAATCGCACTTTATAAGAAATGTGCAGATTATGCACTTACAAAGGGTATCATAATTGCTGATACAAAGTTCGAGTTCGGACTTGATGAGAACGGAAATATCGTTCTCGGTGATGAGATGCTTACACCTGATTCATCACGTTTCTGGCCTGCAGACGGATATGAGAAGGGCAAGGGTCAGCCTTCCTTCGATAAGCAGTTCGCACGTGACTGGCTCAAGTCAGATGAGAATAAGAACGAGCCTGAGAACTGGTTCCTTCCACAGGAAATAGTTGATAAGACAATCGACAAGTACCTTTCAGCTTACAGAATGCTGACAGGCAAGGAACTTTAATCTTTAGAAGATCTGTGACTAAGACAGTATATATTTAGAAAAAAGGAAAGAACTCTGAGTGGGTTCTTTCTTTTTTTGACTTTTCATTTTTACGGAATTATATATCGCATATTTGTTCATTATTTTCGGTGCTTTTTATTGACTTTAGTGTATTGGAACTGTATATTAATTATGTCATGGTTTATAGACATAGACCGATTGGCGATGATTTTACCATAAGGTTAGATCCTATGGAAAAAAATATATGCTCTATAAAAACGGAGGACGAAAATGGATTTTGAGCTTGGAACTGTTCAGGAAAGATTTGCTGATATTGTATGGGCTAATGAACCTGTGGGATCGGGTGAGCTGGTTAAATTATGTAATACAGAATTAGGATGGAAGAAGTCAACGACATATACAGTTCTTCGCAAGCTGTGTGATAAAGGACTGTTTAAAAATGAAGACGGAATTGTAACCAGTATTATTTCAAAAGAAGAATTCTATTCGGAAAGAAGCAAGCAGATTGTCGATGAATCATTTGAAGGATCGCTTCCGGCTTTTATTGCTGCATTCATGTCGAATAAGACGCTTACATCGAAAGAAGCTGATGAAATACAGCATATGATTGATGAGTTTAAGAAGGGCGGAAAATAAGTGTGGGTTTAGTGTTTTTAAAAGTATTTAATATGAGTATTGCAGCCATATGGCTGATCTTGGCAGTATTAGTTCTGCGTTTGCTGCTTAAAAATGCACCGAGATGGATTACATGCATGCTTTGGGCTGCAGTAGCTTTCAGGCTTATATGTCCATTTACCTTTAAGAGTGCATTTAGTATTATACCGGATGCTGAGACTGTAAATATATTGTCAGAAGACCGGCAGTCAGAAAATCAGAATCAGGATGATCAGCATATTTTGAATCAGGATATATCAAGAGATATACATTCGGAAAATCGGGGGATTTCTGATTCAGAAATTGCAGATCAGGAGACGGCGGCATCGGTAGCAGCAGATTCAAGAATTGCAGATCAGGAGACAGTAGCTTCGATAGCAGCAGATTCAGGAATTGCAGATCAGGAGACAGCGGCATCGGTAGCAGCAGATTCAAAAAAGGCTGATCAGGAAATCGCAATTTCAAAAACAGCAGATTATGAAACTGCAGATCAGAAGATATCTGAAAATGTTGTGGATAATGAGACGGAAAAACACAGCAGTGGTATAAAATATTCAGTAACTGATAATGTGGCAGATAATCTGATGTTCATCTGGATTGCCGGAGTTGCGGCTTGGCTTGGTTATGGTCTTATAGGGTATATTAAACTCAGGAAACGAGTTTCGGTATCGATAAATATAAGAGACAACATATATTTATGCGATGATATTAATTCGCCTTTTGTTATGGGCTTTTTTAAACCGCTCATTTATATTCCCTCAAAAATACAGGGAGGATTGGTTAAGTATGTCATAGCGCATGAACAGGCTCATATAAAAAGACATGATCAATGGTGGAAGCCTCTCGGATATGTAATCCTTTCAATACATTGGTTCAATCCGCTCTGCTGGATAGCATTTGTTCTGTTATGCAGAGATATTGAAGTTGCTTGTGACGAAAAGGTTATCAGGCGTAGGAGCAGGGATTACAAAGCGAGTTATTCACAGGCCTTGCTGAATATGAGCCGTCCGGGAAAAATGATAACTTTATATCCTTTGGGATTTGGTGCGGCAGGCGTAAAAGAGAGAATCAAGAGAGTTCTAAAATATAAAAAACCGGGCTTTTGGAAGATGACAGCCGGAATAGTATGCATACTCGGAGTATCAGTATGTTTTTTGACAGATCCTAAAACAGCTGTTGATGTAGAATCATATGAAACATATGTGGCTGATATAAATGCATTTAATCTGAGTATAGATAAATACAGTGTGGAAAATGCATCTATATCAGAACTGGCAGGTACTCAAAGCAAGTATGCATATGAAGGATTGTATACAGATAATAAAGAAACTGAATTCAGTGAATCCGAGAAGATGAAGATTAAATCAGATGAATCTAAGACTGTAAATACAGAATCAGGTTTGGAGTCGGATTTAAATGAGAAAAAGAATTCATTAGCAGGTTTAGAATCCGATAGAGTTTCTGATTCAAAAACAAATATAGATTCTCTATCTGAACATGCTTCAAAGATAAATGATGTTAATTCATCGGAAAAGGCTAAAGAAGAAAATAAGGAAACGCAAGAAACATCAGACGTTGACCGTGATGAAAAAGAAATAGCTGAAAGTAACAGCGATGAAAAAAATACCGAGAAGAAAGAGTCTGTAAAGGAAGAAGAATCTAAGAAAAATAGTGAGAAGTCAACAATAGTAAAAGATGAAGAAACAGATGAGGGAGATGCTCAGCCGCAGTATCGTATGCTAAACACAGAATATCAAAAAATGTCTGTGGTAAAATATGGCCAGTATATTTATTATACCGGATTTTATCATGATCTGATGAGGTATGATACGTTGACTCAGAGCCATGAGATGGTTGCAAAACTTGGAGAAGGCGGTGGTAATAATCTGGTAAAATACGGAGAGGATTTCTATCTGGTTACGTATAAAGATGCTGTCATCCCATCCCATGGAACTATCTGCCGCATTTCGCCGGAAGGAGAAATAACAGAGCTGGCAGCGGGGGATGAATTTGAGATAAGGGAAGACAGATTATACTATATAGTTCTGGATAATGTTAATGATGTGCCGGATGTCGAATATCAAAGAGGTCAGATATTCAGTATGGATTTAGACAGAGGTACGATAATAGAACATCCGGATTATGATTTTAGTTGTTCTCGTTTAGCTACCAGAACATATGAATACGGTATGCTCGGATGTGTTGATCCGGTAGATGAGTCGGGACAGTGGCGACCTGGAAAAATACAGTATTTCGATAATATCAGTGGAGATTTGAGAACTGTTATCGAAATGGACAAAAATGGCTATATAGCCGAGTATGCTATGGCCGATGAATATATTGTCTATTTATATTATACTTGGGAAGATTCTGATCTGATCAGTAAACTGGTTATTGAAAAGTACGATGGTACAGAAAAAAATGAAATCGATTTTTCACCGGTAGACTGAATATAATTTAATAATTTGGATGATTATTTACCACAGAGATTTATCCTCTTGCAGATTTGCCACAGGATAAACTCTGTGGTAAATTTATATGCGGGAAATGAATGGTACCTTTCTGTTAATTTGCGGAGGTACAGAACAAATCCGGAAGAAAAGGAGAATATGATGAAGGTTAAAATTAATATCAAACAGATGGGGAAGAAAGGGCGGCGGATAAAGCCGATTCCTTTCGAGTATGCCGGGTGTCCTGCAACGGCCGAAGAGCTGATCGAGGAAACCGTGGATATCATGCTTGAAGCATTTAAGAAGAAGATGGAGCGGTCGGCTGCCGAAGAGGTTGAGGGGCCTTTATCGGAAGAGACGATATCAGCTATGGCTGAGATGGGAAAGGTGGCTTTCGGATTTATATATAACGATAAGACACCTGACAGAGATGAAGCCGTAGAAACGGCCCGTATGGCATATGTGGACGGGCTGGTAAGAATTTTTATAAACGGTGAAGAAGCCGAGTATCAGGAAGGCGGAACACCGATCAGTCTCAGTGAAGGGGACGAAGTGACTTTTGTAAGACTTGCATTTCTTGCAGGTCGAATGTGGTAATGAAAAGGGGAAATGAAATGGAGAACGAAGAAGAGAGAAAAGTAGCCAAAGAGGTAAAGTCAGAATTTATAAAAAAGGATAATGACCTTGCAAAGTCGTATGGGGCAAAGATTTATGATTATCTGTATGAAAATGATACTTCTTATAGAGGAGGAAGATCGGAGGATTGTCCGGACAGCTTCGGAAAGGAACTGAGAGTATTTATCGAGAACGGTGGTACACCGGGGGACTTTTTTATAAAAAATATCGGTAGAATGAAGGGATATATATCGGAGGAGCTGCTTCCGTATATGTTTAAAAGTCTGGATACACTGAATGAGTGGCAGATAGATTGGAGATATTCTTATAGGAGATCATATAAAGGAAAGAGTGATTACAATCTTTATCTTGATAGGATTCCAAGCCTTATCGATGCTTACAGAATGCAGACGAATTATGGTTATGATATATATTCTCTTATCAAGGGAGAAGTGCCGGAAAGACTGGCATGCTACTTTAAGCATGAGAAGAGAAATTATCTTAATGAATATTATATAGCAGCAAAGCTGGATGAGGGAGACGAGAAGCTTGAAGAGCTTTTGACGGATATCCTTTACGGAGATACGGGAACGGTGAGTCTCCAGCTTATTCGTGCTATTTTCATGAGTCATAATGAGAAAATGTTTGAGCTTATAGGTAAGACTCTTGTAGCTGCAAGACTGTCGGAGGGACTACGCCAGGCTATATGTGAGAATATGGATTGCGGTAACAAGGAGAGTTTTATCTATGTTCTTAATGTTATTCTGGAAAATAATCTGATCAGATTCTCATCAGTAAAGAGGTCTATCGGAGTTTATACAGGACTCGCGGCTTATGATACAAAGGACATTGACAGGATAAATGATAAGTTGCTGGCACTTATAGTAAGGGCACTTTCAGAAGACGGTGCGATTGAGGAAATGCTTTCTACCGAAGACAGCATGCAGATATATATCGGTCTTTGGGCACTGGGTTTTGTAGATATTAAAGATGCTATGCATCGCGCGGTTAAGCTCAGTAAGGAGGGAAGCCGTCATCAGAGACTTGTAGCATGTTATTTCCTGTCTTACACCACATTTCCTTACGTAACAAACGTTTATGCTAAGGAAATTGTAAAGCAGTTCAGTGATGATGACGAAACACTGGCACTTATCATGCCGAGATTCATGGGCGGAATCAGAAGTACAATCTATAATACACTCTATCCGGGAAAGGAAAATCGTTACACCAGTAAAGATAAGTATAAGAGCAGAGTTTATGTCAAGTTCGGAAGTTATTTCGAGAGTGTTGAGGAATGCAGAGAATTTAATGATCTTCTATATAAGATCCTGGACAGAATCCCGAAGAAGGAAATCGTTTTTGAACCTTCAGTATTTCCATGGCATAAGGCTATGCTCACAAGTACGGATATTGTGATCAGAATCGCGTTCTGTGCAAGTGCACTTAAGGATGAACAGCTTATATTAAAGGCTGCAGGTCTTCTTAAGGATATCAGCGGTGATTCAGGTTACAGAGCGGATGTTGTAGAGCTTCTGCTCAGAGAACCGAATTCGCCTGAACTATTTGATATTCTGACACAGGCTGTCGTTGATGCGGAAACCAGTACAAGGGATATCGCTTATAATCTGCTGAAGCAGGAGCTTGAGACAGACAGAACAGCTGATCTGCCTAAGGAAATAGCTTCACCTGTAGGAAGACTTCCTGAGAGAAGCTATATGATTCTTGAAGACTGCCTCAGGCTTAAGAAGGCGGATATCAGAGCTAATCTTCTGAAACTCCTTGCTACGAGAGGACCTGAAGAAAAGCTTGAAATGCTGCAGAGACTCTTCAGCGACGGTAAAGAGGAAAAGGTTACGGCAGGTCTCGATATCATACTTCAGATGAAGAATAATGAAGATGAGCTGTATGCTGCAGCTGCCGAGACTATTAAATATATAGAGAAGCCGACGACAAAGGAAAGTATACTTATCGAACAGATACAGGGCGCTGCTTCGAAAGAGAGCGAGGAAGAAGAACTGTTTTACGATAAGAATGCAGAGTATACTCCGGTGGTTGATGATGCATATATGGCGGAAGCAATGGATATATTCTATAAGCTTTTCCCTGATTCGGAGGTTGCCGATACTCTTGCAGGTACAGAGTCAAAGGGACTCGGAGCGGTTATAAAGAAGCTGATCAAAGGAAAGCGTAATAAAACATCGGCTGAAAAGGAACTCGAATTTGTCAAAAAACTGGATGATCTGATAGAGGCTAACAAGAATCTTGAATATGAAACGACATCAGGAATGGAGCTTCTGGGTAATGGTATTTATGCAACCCCGGCACATGTAAGAGGTGAAGGAAGTATAGCATTTGCCGAGCTTTGGGATAAATTTGAAGAAGAAAATGAAGTGTCCGAAGGACAGCTTGTAAGACTTCAGTTACGCTTTGATAATGATACTTATGGAAATGGAATCATAGGCTTTAAGGAATATTTTGAACCACTAATGGCAAAGATGTTCGGACCTCTTTTCGGAGCAAAGGGTTCGATCAGTTTAAAGCATCCACAGCAGGTGAGTTCGGTTCTCGGATATTTCTGCAGAAAGAGGGATACCTACAAGAAATACAGAGGATATATAGCTGCGATTGTATGTAGTTTCCTCAATGTGACAAAAGATTCAACTGAGTATAAATATACGTTTGATAAGTTCAGTAACAGATGGGAGAGAGAAAGGGCAGATAAGAAAAAAACTTATAGTAAGAGCATATTCTCTCATTATGCTATCCGGGAAATTGTATCGGGAATCAGAAGTGATGACAGGAACTTCCCGATTCATTATGCACTTAAAACAGGTCTGATCGCAAAGCATATAAAGAATGAAAGTATGAGTGTGTATGCGTATACCGACGGATGGTATGCAGGTAACGGTAAGGGACCGCATTCGGTAGACTATATAGGAGCTGCGGCGAACGGCTACATTTCAAAGGATTTCCTGTATAAGAAGTTGCTTGAGGAGAATCGTATCAAGGAAGCTGTAAATGCTGTTTCAAGTATCACGAAGTATATAAGGGAGTCTGATAAATCTATTACCACCAGAGGAAGAAGCTATTGGTGGACGCATTACAGACAGAATGAGATGGTAAATGAGCTTCTGAAATGTAATGTGGCCGAGCAGGAAAATGATGAGTTCACGGATATCCAGAAGAAGAAGCTGGAGATTGCCGAAGAGTGTTATGAGAATATCAGTAAGCTCATTATGAGTAAGGAGCTCGTAAGAGGAGATACAGAGACTGAATATTCGGGAGCATCACTTTCACTTTCAAGAGTATACGGACTCGATTATCTTGTTAGGATACTTAGCGCACTCGGTTCGGAAACACTCGACAGAACATCCTACTTCTATAGCTACAGTAACAGAGCAATATCCAAGAGGGAGAGTATGTCTCATCTGCTTTCGGTATGTATACCGGATTCGAAGGAAGGAGATGCGAAGGAGCAGGCCGATAAGTTGAAGAAACTTCTTAAGGGTACGGATATTAAGGAAGCACGTCTTATCGAGACAGGACTTTACTCGCCTGAGTGGCTCCCGATCATCGGTGAGTATCTCGGATGGGAAGGCTTTATGTCAGGCTGCTATTACTTCATGGCTCACATGAATGAGAGGTTTGATGACAAGAGAGCGGCGATAATAGCAAAGTATACTCCGCTTACCGAGGAAGAACTGAATGTCGGTGCATTTGATATCAACTGGTTCAATGAGGTTTATGAAACACTCGGCAAGAAGAGATTTGATGAGATATATAAGGCGGCAAAGTACATTTCCGATGGAGCAAAGCATACCAGGGCAAGAAAGTATGCAGATGCGGCGAGAGGTGAGATGGATGCTGCAAAGACTGCGGAAGAAATCGGTAAGAAGAGAAATAAGGATCTTCTTATGGCCTATGCGCTGATACCTTGCAATGATAAGGAAAAGACGGAAAGATATGCATTTATTCAGAAGTATCTGAAAGAGTCCAAGCAGTTCGGTGCGCAGAGACGTGCCAGCGAGAAGGCTGCGGCCGAGATGGCTGTAAAGAATCTTGCAACTGCTTCAGGTTACAGTGATGAGACAAGATTTATCCTCAGGATGGAACGGGAGATATCTTCTGAACTTGTAGGATTCTTTGAACCGCATGAGGTGGATGATTATACAGTATGGCTTGAAGCGGATGATGCCGGAAAAGTCAGCGTTCTTGTAAAGAAAGGCGAAAAGATACTTAAGTCTGTTCCGGCAGGAATCAAGAAGAAGGATTACGTGGTTGACATAACTGAGGCGAAGAAGACCTTCACTGAGCAGTTCAGAAGAACGAAGATTATGATGGAAGAGGCTATGGAGAGTGAGACAGAGTTCTATGTTTCCGAGATTCTGGATATGGCTTCGGACAGAGTGGTCGGCACTATGGTGAACAGGATACTCTTCATGCAGGGCGATTTCTTCGGATTCCCTGAAGATATGAAGGAAGCAGGACTTAAAGCAGATTCAACTGTTGTGGTCGCTCATCCTTATAACCTCTTTAAGGCGGGTAGATGGCATGAGTTCCAGAAATTCTGCTTTGAGAAGGAAATACGTCAGCCGTTTAAGCAGATATTCAGAGAACTCTATGTGAAGACCGAAGAGGAGAAGAATCTGAACGAGAGCATGAGATATGCCGGAAATCAGATCAATCCGAAGATGACAGTCGGAGTACTGAGAGGCAGAAGATGGGTTGCCGATGCAGAGGACGGACTTCAGAAGGTTTACTATAAGGAGAATATCATTGCAACGATATATGCGCTTGCAGACTGGTTCTCGCCAAGTGATATAGAAGCACCGACTCTTGAATGGGTAGCTTTCTACGACAGAAAGACCTTTGAAAGAAAGCAGATAAGCGAGATTCCGGATATCCTCTTCTCAGAGGTTATGAGAGATGTTGATCTTGCTGTCAGCGTAGCTCACGCGGGAGATATCGATCCTGAAATGTCACATTCTACGATCGAGATGAGACATGCCATAGCAGAGTTCCTGATCCCGATGTTCAAGCTGAAGAACGTAACACTTACAGACAGCCATGCGCTTATAGAGGGTACGAGAGGAAAGTACAACATTCATCTCGGAAGCGGTGTCATCCATCAGGAGGGCGGACCTATGATAAATGTGCTGCCTGTGCATTCACAGCATAGGGGCAGGATATTCCTTCCGTTTGTAGATGACGATCCAAAGACGGCAGAGGTAATGTCGAAGATCATATTCTTCGCAGAAGATAAAAAAATAAAAGATCCGTATATACTGGATCAGATCATTTAAGTATGATCAGTTAATAATCTATCAGAAGAATCGGTTGTGGAAGTATTATTCCACAGCCGATTTTTTATGGTGTGATTATGCATTAAGATAAATTATGAAATTATTTGAAAACTTAACTGCTTCTCCATGTTGTTATCAAACGTTAAGAAATAAAATAAAATAACTTGAAAAAATAGAATAATTGTTATATATTACTGAGTGTTGCGTAAATTTATAGCTTAAATGGAGGTACTAAAGTGAAACACAAAAAATTTCTATGTATGATGATGGCATTATGCATGATGCTGTCAGTGGTAATGATGAATCGGAAAGTTGAAGCAAAAGAGGATACATCATATCAAATGACTGGCTACGGAATTACAATCGGTGGTACTAAAGATCCCGTATTAGAGTCATTTAAGTCATATCAGTTAGAGGGGCAGATATTTTCAGATAAACAGTTAAGAAATATATATTTGTCAATGGAACGCAAAGTTGGTTACTCTTATAAGAGTATTTCAAAGCCGGTTACACATGGAATATCGGGTTTAAGAACCAGATATTATGATTTGAGCTCAATGAATTTTACAGATTTATTTAAGATAGAGAATTATACTCCAGGTGAATATCGTTTGTATTTTGCAATCGATAACGTGGATGGACAAGGATTTAGTAAATATATATATTTCAGCATCGGGTTTGATGAAAGAACATTTGTCCATGAATTATACAGATGTGTTCTGGATAGAGAACCGGACCAAAAAGGTTTTGATGATAATCTTAATGCATTGACAAGTGGAAGAATAAGTGCCAGAGGGCTTGCAAGAGCATTTTATCAATCTCCGGAGTTCAAGAAAAAGAACTTAAATAATGATCAGTATGTCAGACAGCTATACAAAGGACTGCTTGGAAGATATCCGGATACTGAAGGGTATAATAATTGGATGGCGTGGCTTAATAGAGGAGATGGAGATTATAGGGATTTTGTATTAGAACAGTTTTTAAATTCCCCGGAATTTGAAAATCGATGCAGAAATTTTGGAGTAAATTATTAATTTAAGTTTATTGAATCAATTGCCCGGAATTATTCTGATAATATAAAAACAAAATATTCAGATAATATAATCGGATTACCTGTATTCAGGTAATCCGATTTTTATAGTAGATTATTAATCATTATTAATCTAATGTATCCTATGCTGAAAATATACATTGCGAAATATAAATAAATTCTATAAAATGTTATATGTTGCAAAAAAACTATATTTTAAGTGGAGGTACTAAAGTGAAACACAGAAGAATTTTATGTATGATGATGGCATTATGCATGATGCTGTCAGTGGTAATGATCAACCCCAAAGTTGAAGCGCAAGGAACCCCAAGTGTATTTGAATTCTTTAAACTTACAATCGGTGGTACTAAAAATCCTGTATTGGAGTCTTTTACATCATATCAGCTAGAAGGGTGGGTATACTCTAATAAACAGTTAAAAACATTGTATATGGTAATGGAGCGCAAAGATAGCACAGGTTATAAGACAATATTAACTCCGCGAACATATGATTTAAGGGGATTAAGAACCTGTTCTTATAATTTTAGTGCAATGACAAATTTTAAAAGGGATTTTAAGATAGAGAATCTTACTCCGGGTGAATATCGTTTGTATGTTGGGGTTTCAAACGTAGATGGTGTAGGAATAGCTAAATATTTATATTTCAGCATCGGGTTTGATGAAAGAACATTTGTTCATGAATTATACAGATGTGTTTTGGATAGAGAACCTGATGTTGAAGGATTTAATAACAATCTCTATGCATTGACAAGTGGAAGGGTAAATGCCAGAGGGCTCGCTAGGGCATTTGTTCAGTCTCCTGAATTTAAAAGTAGGAATTTTAATAACGATCAGTATATCAGACAGCTTTATAAAGGACTGCTTGGAAGATATCCGGATACCGGAGGATATAATAGCTGGATGTGGTGGCTTACAAGAGGAGATGGAGATTATAGGGATTTTGTATTGGAACAGTTTTTAAATTCCCCGGAATTTGAAAATCGATGCAGAAATTTTGGAGTAAATTATTAATTTAAGTTAAAATATGCCGGCCGCGCATAACTGCGTGACCGGCTAATTTATTATGCATGTATCAATTATAAGCTATGGCCTTACCAGGAAGACATCAATCGGTTCACCGCTCTGCATAACCATGGTTCCGACGGCATATTGCTTGTAACCGTTTGAATAGAAACCGTGAACGGTAAAGGCGAGGCCTTCGGTTTCGGGATCAAAGCTCAGTGTACCGTCTGAGTTATATTTTCCTTTCAGATTCAAACTATCGGAATCACTTATATCTGTCCAGTCTTCATCGTTTTCCCATTTTTCATAGAGGTAATAAATTACGAAATCAATATCTGATCCTTCTGTAGAACTTATTGAGACGTTGGCGTACGTTTCGCCAAAGGAGTCAAACTTATGTTCTCTGTCGATGATCATATAGCAATCCCATTCACCGTAGATTTGGTTTTGATCGGTAATCAGTTGGCCGCCCAGACTATAATCACCTTTTAATGCTTCATCAGCCCATTCAAAGTCATAATTTAATGAAAGGGAAGAGAAAACATCCGAGTAATCTGTCGGTTTGATCGGAATTGCGCTCTGGTTGACTCTGTAATACAGAAAATCATCAACTTCACTATCTACGCCGTTATAACCTTTATCTAAGAAAAGAGAATAGTCCAGGTCAAAGGCTTCGTTAGAAGATATTTTGGCCGATATTTCATTTTCTCTGGATTCAATAGCATCATATCTTTCCCGCGTGACATCCTTGTTATAAAGTGCTATAACCAATCCGTCATAATCCTTCGGTACTTTGATACAGAATACTGATCTGAAATGATTTATAAATGTATATTTCGTTCCCTCGTCAGTTTCCTCGGATTCATCGGGATATTCGATACTCTCGGTTAATTTGACAATAGAAAGATTTAACGGTTCACCGTACAGGTCAAATGTAAGATTATTCGGATGGAAATCTGTTATTTCGGAATATTCATTAAAATACTCCAGCCTGCAGCCGGTATAATAATCAAAGAACATAGGGGCTGTGCTGTTACATACGAAAACCTTTTCACCCGAAAGCTGATCAAGGACATGTGATTGTCTGTAAGTAGTGTAAATGATATAGTACATTACATTTCCTTCGGAATCGGGTTCGGTAACCAGAATATTGTCGACGGAGTTAACGTATACGCTGTCCAATGTCTGAAGTTGTTCGTTGTCTATTGGCGAAAGGGTCAGCAGATCATCGGTTTCGTAATATTCATCATTATAATACAGCCTGGCATAGGCATTTGCACTTGCATACTGATCCAAAGAAGAGAAGGTGATTCCGGCAGTTTCGGCATAAGGAGTCGGCTTCGGCGCTTCTGTAGTTGCCTCCGTAGTAGCTTCGGTGGTCACTTCGGCTTTTTCGGTAGCTGCCTCGGTTTTATCTGCTTCTAATTCGGCTTTCTTGTCATCCTTTTTCTTCGCCGGATCCTCTTTATCCTTGTTGACGGAAGCTACTTCTGTTGACGGTATGTCGGCTGTGCTTTTGCTGTCTTTACGGGATAATACTATAACTAATGTGATGACAGCAGCCAGAAGCAGTACCGAACATATGACAAGCGGAATCAGGAAGGATTTCTGTTTCGGTGTATTTGGAGCCGGCTGATACATGCCTTGATTGTTCGGGTTCTGCATATACTGATTCTGATTATTCGGAGCCTGAGGGTATATGCTCTGATTGTTCGGGTTCTGCATATACTGATTCTGATTATTCGAAGCCTGAGGGTACATGCTCTGATTGTTCGGGTTCTGCATATACTGGTTCTGATTATTCGGAGTCTGAGGGTACATGCTCTGATTGTTCGGGTTCTGCATATACTGACTCTGGTTATTTGGGGTCTGAGAGTACATTCCCTGACTATTCGGAGTCTGTTGGTAAGGCGGCTGAGTAGTTGTTAACTGAGCCTCTCCGCAGAATGAACAGAATGTGGAATCATCGGGCAAAACTGCTCCGCAGCGGATACATTTCATAGTGACCTCCTTTCTGTGTGTACAAAAAAACGGCAGTCTTGTATAGAACAAAACTGCCGCTTGAAAAGCCTAGTTCTCGAACTTAGCGATAACCTCTGCGTTTGCCTTCTCGGCTGCTTCGGCCATATTCTTACGTTCGATCATAAGTCGCTGACGAACATCCTCGTGCTTGATAGACATTATCTCAAGTGCGAGCCATGCAGCATTTTTTCCGCCGTTGATGGCAACGGTTGCTACAGGGATTCCCGGCGGCATCTGAACTATTGAATAGAGTGCATCTGTTCCGTCAAGCACTGAGCCTGAAAGAGGAACACCGATAACCGGAAGAACGGTCATAGAAGCAACTACGCCCGGAAGAGCTGCAGCCATTCCTGCGGCTGTAATGATAACTTCGGTTCCATCCTCGTTTATCTCGTCTATAAATTCCGCAAGAGCCTTGTGAGCTCTGTGTGCAGACAGGCATCTTACCTTGATATCAACGCCATAGTCCTTAAGGATTTCCACAGCGGGTTCAATCTTAGGAAGATCGCTGGTAGATCCCATAATGATTGCTGCTTTCATTTTATTTCCTCATCTTTCTTTTTGTGGTATAGTAACTAGGCGGCTCAATAGTCGTCTATATTAAAATTATACCATAGCAATGTGTGGTTGCAAGCGTGAAATGTACCATATCGGAGGTTTGAAGAATTTTGCTGATATATATTGTGAGACACGGAACTACAGAATGGAACAGCGAGCATAAGATACAGGGAAGAACCGATATCATGCTCGATAGCCTGGGACGGGAGATGGCAAGACAGACGGGTGAGAGATTCAAAGAGCTGGGGATTACATTTGACAGGATTTACTCGAGTCCGCTGAAGAGAGCATACGAAACGGCAAGGCTGATAGCCGATCCGGAGTATCGTCAGGATCCGGAGAGTACGGAAATAGAGAAGTCGGATAAGATAATAATCGATAAAAGACTCAGGGAGCTGAGCTTCGGAAGACAGGAGGGGCAGCATGTGGAATCAATGATGCTTGATATCACGGTTCCCTTCAGATATTTCAAGTCGAATCCGGACAAGTATGATGAGCTGACAATACATGACAGCGATACGGAAAGTCTGTCAACGCTCTGTGAGAGGGCGGCAGAGTTCCTGAAGGAGAATATTGAAAGTGCAGGAGACAATGCCGAAAATTCCGGAGAAAATGCCGGAAGTACAGGAAAAACAACGGGATGCAAGGCGAATGCTGCCGATGAAGAAAGAATCCTGATTTCGGGACACGGAGCACTCAACAAGGCACTTCTCATGAATATCAGGAGAATGCCGGGAATGCACAGCTTCTGGGGAGACGGACTCCAGCCGAACTGCGGCATAGACATTGTCAGATTTGATCCTGAGGCTAAAAAGTATGAAATACTTGAATCGAACAGGACGTATTATGAAGAAAAGCTTAAAAGCATGATAACACAACTCTTATAACATTATTAACAAGTGCATTTTTCTCAAAACATAGATTGTTAATTGTCTTTATTTATGCTAATATATTGGGTGCGTTTAATAGAAATATTAATACCTACCACATTTATAAGAAGGAGGATCATATGATTTACTCAACAGAAGTTAAGAATATGTGCCCTGTTACACAGGGGGTACATCATGGTGCTGCACCAATTCCTGAGGAAGCTAAGTGGGTGCAGGCTAAGAAGGTAGAAGATATATCAGGTTATACTCATGGTATAGGCTGGTGCGCTCCACAGCAGGGATGCTGCAAGCTTTCACTTAATGTTAAGGATGGTATCATCCAGGAAGCACTTGTAGAGACTGTTGGATGTTCAGGTATGACACATTCAGCTGCTATGGCAGCAGAAATCCTTCCGGGACTTACAGTTATGGAAGCTCTTAACACAGACCTTGTTTGTGACGCTATCAACACAGCTATGAGAGAGCTTTTCCTTCAGATCGTTTACGGAAGAACTCAGAGCGCATTCTCAGAGGACGGACTTCAGATCGGTGCCGGACTTGAGGACCTTGGTAAGGGAGCTCGTTCAATGGTTGGTACAACTTATGGTACACTTGATAAGGGACCTCGTTACCTTGAGCTTACTGATGGATATATTACTGACATTGCACTTGATGAGAACGATGAGATCATCGGTTACAAGTATGTAAACTTTGGAAAGATGATGGACTTCATCAAGGCCGGTGACGATACAGATACAGCATTCAAGAAGGCTTCAGGTCAGTACGGACGTGTGGCTGATGCTGTTAGATGCATTGACCCAAGAAAGCAGTAAGAGAAGGAGGAAGATAAAATGGCATTATTTGAATCATATGAGAGAAGAGAGCCTCAGATCCTTGCTGCACTTAAGGAGTATGGCATCTCATCAATTGAAGAGTGTAAAGAAATCACAGAAGCTGCCGGTATCGATGTATACCACCTCATCGAGGGAATTCAGCCAATCTGTTTTGAAAATGCTAAGTGGGCTTACACAGTAGGTGCTGCTATAGCTATAAAGAAGGGCTGCAGAAAGGCAGCAGATGCTGCAGCAGCTATCGGTATCGGACTTCAGGCTTTCTGTATTCCGGGATCAGTTGCAGACAGACGTAAGGTTGGTCTTGGACATGGTAACCTTGGAAAGATGCTTCTTGAAGAGGATACAGAGTGTTTCGCATTCCTTGCAGGTCATGAGTCATTTGCAGCTGCTGAGGGTGCTATCGGTATCGCTGAGAAGGCTAACAAGGTTCGTCAGAAGCCGCTCAGAGTTATCCTTAACGGTCTTGGTAAGGACGCAGCTCAGATCATCTCACGAATCAATGGTTTCACATATGTAGAGACAAAGTACAATTACTATACAGGAGAAGTTGAGGAAGTATTCAGAAAGTGCTACTCAAAGGATCCTGAGTCACCACGTGCAAAGGTTAACTGCTACGGCGCTAACGATGTACAGGAAGGTGTTGCTATCATGTGGAAGGAAAATGTTGACGTATCTATCACAGGTAACTCAACAAACCCAACAAGATTCCAGCATCCTGTAGCAGGTACATACAAGAAGGAGCGTGTTGAGGCTGGTAAGAAGTACTTCTCAGTTGCTTCAGGTGGTGGTACAGGTCGTACACTTCATCCGGACAACATGGCAGCAGGTCCTGCTTCATATGGTATGACAGATACTATGGGACGTATGCACAGCGATGCTCAGTTCGCAGGTTCTTCATCAGTTCCGGCTCACGTTGAAATGATGGGACTTATCGGTGCAGGTAACAACCCAATGGTTGGTATGACAGTTTCTACAGCAGTTTCAATTGAAGAGGCTGCAAAGGCAGGTAAGTTCTAATTACTGTTGAATAAGTCTTGTAAATAAATTTATAACCGGCTCAACGAAAAGTTGAGTCGGTTTTTTTTATGCGTTTGAGATTATTCTGTGGTTAATCAGAATTGAAAATTTAAAAAGTTCCATAAATAAGAATAAGCGCCTTGTTAGGCGCTTATTTCTTCTTTACACTATTAATCTATAAACCTTTGAGAGAACTTTGCTTCGCTTCAATTGGCTTAACTGTATATTACTACAACCCTATATGTAAGTGTTTAAGAGACTATAAATAATTTGTAAACATACTGTTAACAGTGTGTTTTTTTTATCAGATATCTGTCTTTTTTCCGTCTAATAATGTGTTTTTTTCGTTATTAAATGGTATACTGAATACCAGTGGCAGAACATCTGTTTACAGTAGGGAATATCCCTGTGCCGAAAATAAAACATAGTTCTGTCATATTGGAATAAATGGGGTATATACAATGGAAAACAAAAACAGCAATAAAAATGTAGAACCGATGAAGTACAAAATGACAAAGAAGGACTTCAGGAGAAAAATTAAAGGAATTCTGATATGGACAGCTATCATAGCTATTCTTATAGGAACGTACCTTTTAATGAGCTATTTAAAAGAAAATATGGATTGGGGTATTACTGAGGAGGTATCAAGATGGAACAATATATCATGGCTTTAGATGCCGGAACTACCAGCAACCGTGCGATTGTATTTGACAGGGAAGGAAAGATAGTTTCTGTAGCACAGAAGGAATTTACGCAGATATTCCCTCAGCCGGGATGGGTTGAGCATGATGCAAATGAGATATGGTCGACAATGCTGGGTGTTGCAGTAGAGGCACTTGCAAAGTCGGGCGCTACACCTAAAGATATAGCAGGAATCGGAATAACAAACCAGCGAGAGACAACAATAGTATGGGATAAAGAAACCGGAGAACCTGTATATAATGCTATAGTCTGGCAGTGCCGCAGAACCTCGGAATTCTGTGATCAGCTGAAGGAACAGGGATATACAGATATGATCCGCGAGAAAACAGGTCTGGTTATAGATGCATATTTCTCAGCAACTAAGCTGAAATGGATTCTTGATAATGTGGAGGGAGTCCGTGAACGTGCAGAGAAGGGTGAACTCCTGTTTGGTACGGTTGATACATGGCTGCTCTGGAAGCTGACTAAAGGCCGCTGCCATATGACTGATTATTCAAATGCATCCCGTACCATGATGTATAACATTAAAGAGCTGAAATGGGACGAGGATATACTGAAGCTGCTCGATATTCCGAAATGTATGCTTCCGGAGGTTCATGATTCAAGTGAAGTATACGGACTCGCCAGCAAGCACATTTTAGGCGGAGAGATTCCTGTTGCCGGAATTGCGGGAGATCAGCAGGCGGCTCTCTTCGGACAGCAGTGCTTCAGTAAAGGTGATGCGAAGAATACATACGGAACAGGATGCTTCCTTCTTATGAATACGGGAGAAGAGCCTGTCTTTTCGAAAAACGGACTTGTTACAACCCTTGCATGGGGTATAGGCGGAAAAGTAAACTACGCACTTGAAGGTTCTGTCTTTATCGCAGGAGCTTCTATCCAGTGGCTCAGAGATGAGATGAGACTTATAGATAGTGCTGAGGATTCCGAGTATATGGCAAAGAAGGTACCGGATACCAACGGATGTTATGTGGTGCCTGCATTTACGGGACTCGGGGCACCATACTGGAATCAGTATGCAAGAGGTACGATAGTCGGAATCACCAGAGGTGTTAACAAATATCATATTATCAGGGCAACTCTTGAATCTATAGCATATGAAACAAGCGATGTGCTTACAGCTATGGAGAAGGACTCGGGTGTAAAGATCAGAGAGCTGAAGGTTGACGGAGGTGCTTCGGCAAATGATTTCCTGATGCAGACACAGGCAGACATAATTGATGCAACAGTAATACGACCGAGCTGCAGGGAAAGTACCGCACTCGGAGCTGCATATCTGGCAGGACTCGCTACCGGATTCTACTCGTCAAGGGATGATATTAAGTCAAGTACCACTATAGACAGACTGTTTAAGCCGGAAATAACCGCTGAGGAAAGAGAAAAGAAGCTTGAAGGCTGGAAAAAAGCAGTTGAGAAATCGTTCGGATGGGCACAGTAATACATACATTTTCTGCATATGATTTAATATGTATGGAAAGAGCGTTGATCGAGTACAGATATATATGTATTCTGTTGACATAATGATAATAAAATCAACAAAAAACGATTTAAACTAAAAAAAATTCATAAAAAATCAAAAAAACTTAATTTTATTATTTACAACGAGAAAATGATAGTATATAATCTTGCTTTAGTGGGGCAAAGCATTATCCGTTATAAAATTAGGTTTTGATTTGTCTATATCGAAATAATATATAAATATACAAAGGAGAGAAAAAGCAATGTCATACGTTGATGAGGTTCTGGATCTTGTCCAGAAGAGAGATGCTAGCCAGCCTGAGTTCATCCAGGCAGTAACAGAGGTTCTTAATTCACTCAGACCTGTAATCGAGCAGGATGAGGAGAAGTATCGTAAGCTCGCTATCCTTGAGAGAATTACTGAGCCGGATCGTCAGATCATGTTCAGAGTTCCATGGGTAGATGATAACGGAAATGTACAGGTTAACAGAGGTTTCCGTGTACAGTTCAATAACGCAATCGGACCTTACAAGGGTGGTCTCAGACTTCACCCATCAGTAAACCTCGGAATTATCAAGTTCCTCGGTTTCGAGCAGATTTTCAAGAACTCACTTACAACACTTCCTATCGGTGGTGGTAAGGGTGGTTCTGACTTCGATCCTAAGGGTAAGTCAGACAACGAGATCATGAAGTTCTGCCAGAGCTTTATGACAGAGCTTTCAAAATATATCGGAGCTGATGAGGACGTTCCTGCCGGAGATATCGGTACAGGTGCTCGTGAGATCGGTTTCATGTTCGGACAGTATAAGAGAATCAAGGGACTTTACGAAGGAGTTCTTACAGGTAAGGGTCTTACATATGGTGGATCACTTGCTCGTACAGAGGCTACAGGTTATGGTCTTCTTTACCTTACAGAAGAGATGGTTAAGTGCCATGGCGATAAGCTTGAGGGTAAGACAGTAGCAGTTTCAGGTTCAGGAAACGTTGCTATATACGCTATCCAGAAGGCTACACAGCTTGGTGCTAAGGTTGTTACATGTTCAGATTCAACAGGTTGGATCTATGATGAGAACGGTATTGATGTAGCACTTCTTAAGGAAGTTAAGGAAGTTAAGCGTGCACGTCTTACAGAGTATGCTGCAGCTAAGCCATCAGCTCAGTACTTCGAGAAGAAGAACGGTGAGCATGGTGTATGGCAGTACAAGGTAGACATCGCTCTTCCATGTGCAACACAGAACGAGCTTGATATCGAGGATGCTAAGATGCTTGTTGCTAACGGTGTTCAGTATGTAGCTGAAGGTGCTAACATGCCTACAACAATCGAAGCTACAGAGTACTTCCAGGCAAACAACGTAC